>Ga0210406_10002001_pt1 | contig 23812 bp, 17 predicted proteins | sample IncBWC30MmetaG_FD_155454 | JGI IMG/M metagenome (GOLD analysis project Ga0210406, IMG submission 155454) | Forest soil microbial communities from Barre Woods Harvard Forest LTER site, Petersham, Massachusetts, United States - Inc-BW-C-30-M | ecosystem: Environmental > Terrestrial > Soil >...
GCAAAGTCGGTTTCCATCGACCCCGGAATCGGCTCAGTCGATCTTAACGGGCAGCGTCAAGTTTCTCTCACCACTCCTACCACCTACACTCTGACGGCAAAAGGAGCCGATGGGAGTACTGTGCTGCGTACAGCGCGGGTTGATGTGACATCCCCGCCAACGCCACAGCCTCAACCTCCCAAAGCTCAGCCGACGACGACCGAAGCCGCCGCTATCCAGGACGGGATCACGAAGTTCAGAGAAGCCTTCAATCGGGAGAGCACGGTCGTCTTGTTGAAGCGATGGCCCACAATGAGCTCTGAACAAAAGAAACAGTACGACAAAATATTTAAGGAACTTCGAGCAATTGATCTCCAGCTTACCAGTTGCACTGAGCCGGTACAGTCCGGCGGCACGGCGACCGGGGAGTGCACCGAGACCATCAGCTACACAGGCCCGGATGGAAGCCTTAAGAGTTTGTCTCCTGACCGCCGCCTCATCACCCTGAAGAAGACCGCGGGCGAATGGCTGATCGACAGCTACACCATGAAAAAGTAAGTCTGCCCCATTTCTCGTTCTTGCCTAGCCGGGAACGAGGCTGGTTTGACCTTGAATCCATAGTCCTCACTATCCGCTTGCACAAATATCAGGTTCCCTGCCTGCACCTGAAGCTCCCCTGCGCCCCGGCCCAAGTCGCTTCTAATTTTGGAGTTGACATCGGAATCCTCCAGTGATATCACATCAGTCCTCAATAGCTTTTGCGCCAGGGCCAGTTATCTTTGCTCCCCCGTAGGGTGAATTATCATGCGCTGCCTCGTCAAAACCACGACTGTATTGTTGTGTATTTTTTTCGCCTCCGTCCTGGGAACCACAACCGCGCTGAACGCCGCCGAAAAACCGAAGGTTTCGGCCTCCGTCGATCTCTCCGCGGATACCGATTTCGCACCGGTTGATGCCGCTAAACCGGACCTTGAGCGATCGCGCATCGCGCAGAGTTATGGCGACCTTCCGCTGAGCTTTGAAGAGAACAGAGGCCAGAGCGACCAGCGCGTTCGTTTCCTGTCACGCGGCGCCGGCTATACGTTTTTCCTGACGCCGGGCGAGGCTGTGCTGGCATTCTCTCAGGATCAAGCCCAATCGCACCCGGCAGTGCTGCGCCTGCAACTGGCGGGCTCGAACGCCGATGCACGCATCGGAGGAGCCGATCCTTTGCCCGGCAGCAGCAACTATTTTCTGGGCCAGGATCCGGTCAGGTGGCGGACCGGCGTTCCTACCTATCGTAAGGTGGCCTACGAAAACATTTATCCGGGCATCAACCTCGTTTATTACGGCAATCAGCGCCAACTGGAATACGACTTTGTGGTGGCGCCCGGCGCCGACCCGCGCAGGATTCGCCTGGCAGTCCAGGGCGCAGGCGAGCTGACCGTGGACGCAGAAGGTAATCTGGTTCTCGGCACCTCCGGCGGAGAGGTCCGCCTGCTCGCACCGAGAATCTACCAGGACGTCGATGGGCGAAGGCGAGAGATCGCAGGACAGTGGAACCTCAAGGGCAGGAACTCAGCAGGATTCCAGTTGGCGGCATACGATCGAAGTCGGCCGCTTGTGATTGACCCAGTTCTCGTTTACTCGAGCTTCCTGGGCGGCAGCCAAAAGAATTCTCTGAGCAGGATTGCGATTGACTCCGCCGGCAATGCCTATGTAGCCGGCTACACTGCTTCCGGCGATTTCCCGGCCTCGCCGACTCCCCTGGCAACAACTTTCGGTGGGGGCACTGCCCAGCGCGGTGTTTTTGTTGCCAAAATCGATCCCACCGGTTCCACGCTGCTCTATTCAACGTACTTGAGCGGAAGCGGCAGCGAACAGGCCACCGGATTGGCCTTGGACCGCTCCGGCAACGCTTATGTGACTGGCAACACGAGCTCCGCGGACTTCCCGGTGCGCAATGCATTTCAATCCACGTGCGCCACGAACCCCACGACCGGTAAGTGCTCTAACACGTTCCTGACAAAGATCAGCTCTACCGGAGACGCTCTTCTCTATTCGACCTATCTCGGCGGGACGGGCTCAGACTCTGCCACCAGCCTCGCGGTCGACTCTCAGGGCAACGCCCATGTGGTTGGCATAACCTCGTCGCCGGACTTCCCGGCCACGGCCGGCGCCATGCAAACCAAGTGCGGTGGCGCGTGCGTCCAGAACGCATTCCTGGCTAAGTTCAATGGCACAGGTGAGAGCCTGTCTTACGCCACTTACCTTGGCGGCAGCGGCTCGGATAGCGCATCTGATGTGGCTCTCGATTCTGTCGGCAACGCATATGTAACCGGCCAGACTACGTCTGTCGATTTCCCGCTAGCCAACGCGTTCCAGAAAACCTGCGCCGTTGATCCCAGCAGCCAGGCGGCCGGGTGTTTGGCGACGGCCTTCGTAGCCAAGATCAAGGCCGACGGTTCCGCCCTTGCCTACTCCACCTATCTCGGCGGAAGTTTGGGCAGCCACGGTACAGGCATTGCCGTGGACTCACTGGGCAGCGCTTACGTCACCGGCAGCACACAGTCTGCCGACTTCCCCGTGCTAAAAGCGTTCCAGGGCGCCTGCGGAATTGACGCCACGTCCGGGAAGTGCAGCGTTGACGTTTTCCTGTCGAAGTTCAATCCCACGGGCAATGCTCTGGTTTATTCCACCTACCTCGGCGGCTCCGGCCGCGACGAAGCCTCTGGGATCGCTCTTGATGCAGCGGGCAACGCCCACATCGTAGGCCGCACGGAGTCCGCGGACTTCCCCACAGCCAAACCGTTGCAGTCTCACTTGAACGGCATCAGTGACGCGTTCGTGGCCACGTTCAATACCTCCGGCAGTGCACTTTTATTCTCGACCTACCACGGCGGCAGCTCCGCCGAAGCCGGTAACGGCATCGCCTTGGACGCCAAGGGCAACATCTACATCGCCGGCGAAACCTCATCCCCCGACTTCCCTACCAGCCACCCCTTCCAGTCCAGCTGCGCCGGCGCCTGTAACAACGCGTTTGTCAGCAAGATGACGGTTCCACCTCCGGCCATTCTTGTCACCGTGGCTCCCCCGTCGGCGTCCGTTGAGGTCAGCCAGACGCAGATCTTCACAGCCACTGTCACAGGCAGCGTGAATACCACTGTGACTTGGAGTCTGAGTGGCAGCGTTTGTAGTGGAAACGCATGCGGTACGCTGAGCAGTACTTCGGCAAACCCTGTCACCTACACTGGGCCAGCCTCCAACCCGACGGGCACAATCACCTTGACGGCTACAGCCAATGCCGACGGAACCACCACCGGAACAGCGGCGATAACAGTGGATGATTTTTCCCTCGGTGTCGCCCCTGCCTCTGCTGACGTTGCCCCCGGCGGTGGGACAACCACAACCTTGACAGCGACGGCTGTCAATGGCTACACGGGCACGATCACACCATCCTGCATGGGCCCTCTGCCTACGGGTGTGACTTGCGCTTTCGCCCCAACCACACTCACTCTGCCAGGTACGCCAACTTCCACTCTAACCATAACCACAACCGCCGGCACGCCGGCAGGCGCCCATACGATTACTGTCAAGGGGGTGGACAGTGCCGCCGTGCCTGTAACTCACACTACCCCGTTCATGTTGAACGTAGTAACGGTTTCGGTCGCCCCGGCGTCCAAGACAATAGAAGTCAACAACACGCAAGTCTTCACAGCAACCGTAGTACCCGCCCAAAGCGTAACTTGGTCTCTCTCCGGTACGGGCTGTGCTGGAGCCACGTGCGGGAGCCTTAGCAGCACGACCACGAACCCGGTCACCTACACCGCCCCTGCCGCAGCGCCTGCAGGAACCGTAACGCTCACGGCTACGACCACTGGTGGACAAACCGGGACATCCACGATCACGGTTTCTGATTTCTCTCTGAGCATTGCTCCTACTTCAGCCGATGTTGCCCCTGGGGGAGGGGCGACCCCGACGCTGACGGCGAGTGCGGTTAACGGTTACGCAGCCACAGTGAACACAAGTTGCGCGGTAACTCCTGTGGTCACAAATGGTCCGAACTGCGCAATCGCCGCTTCCGTTGCTGTCCCCGGAACTGCCACCGTCACCCTAACCACTGCGGCGAACACACCAGGTGGCGCGTATACCGCGACGATTACAGCCACAGATACCGCTGCCGTGCCGGTGACCCACAACGCGACGTTCACTTTGAATGTCGTGACCATCAGCGTAAGCCCGGCCACTAAGACGGTGGAGGTCAACAATACCCAAAGCTTCACTGCGACCGTGACCCCCGTCAAAACCATCACTTGGTCTCTAACGGGGACGGGCTGCTCTGGCGCGGCCTGCGGTACCGTGAGCCCCCTGACCGGAGCCTCGACAACCTACACTGCCCCAGCCACAGCGCCACTCGGCACCGTCACTCTCACCGCTTCCGCCGCTGGAGGCTTTACCGGAACCGCTACTATCACCGTCACCGACTTCTCTTTGAGCGTTAATCCCACCACCAAAGACGTAATCGCCGGCACCAGTGCGACAACTACGCTGACTGCAAGCGCGTTCAATGCCAACGGCTATGCTGGCTCCCTCACACCTTCCTGCGTAGCACCGCCGGCAGGAGTGAGTTGTTCCTTCAATCCCACACCCTTTACTGGACCGGGTACATCGACCCTGACAATATCCACCACCGGTGCCGCGACGCCCGGGCCAGACACGATTACCATCAAAGCAGTCGACGCCGCTGGTGTTCCCGTGAGCCACACGACCACGTTTACTCTGAACGTCGTGACCATCACCATCACGCCGCTCAGCGCCACCGTCGAGGTCAACAACACAAAGTCATTCGCTGGTGTTGTCGCTGGCCTGGTAGACACGACGGTGAATTGGTTTCTCTCCGGGGCAAACTGCTCAGGCGCAGCCTGCGGTACCCTGAGTGCCGCCACCGGGTCGCCGGTGACCTACACTGCCCCCAGTACCGCGCCTCTCGGCTCCGTCACGCTTACAGCTACTGCTTCCGATGGACTATTCCAGACGGCGACGATCACGGTCACCGACTTCAAGTTGGCTGTGTCTCCACTTCTAGCCGACGTCGCCCCAACCGGCACCGGGACCGCGACGCCAACGCTGACGGTGAGCGCATTCAACGCAAACGGCTACTCGGGGACCCTTACGCCTACCTGCGTTAGTCTCCCGGCCAACGTGACTTGCTCGTTCAGTCCAACACCGTTCACTGGACCCGGAACCTCAATCCTGACAGTTACCGCCGCAGGCGCGACCGCGGGAGTGTATCCGGTCACGCTGCAGGCGGTTGATTCCGCCGGCGTCCCCGTGACCCACACCACACCGTTCACGATCCATGTGGTAACCGTCGTGGTCTCAGCGCCAACAGCCACCCTCGAGGTGAATCAGACCGAGCAGATTTCGGCGACGATCACAGGCGCACCGCAGAACGATTCTGGCGCCGACTGGAGCATAGTCGGAACAAACTGCAGTGGCGGTACCTGCGGCACGGTCACAGCCGGTGGCCCCGGGCCCAATATTAGCCCCAACACGACCACTACAACCTATAGCTCTCCGTCCAGTGCGACTACAGCCTCGGGAGGCGTTAGCGTGGCCATAAAGGCTACCGCGGACGGGGATAACGCTTTCGGCGCAGTGACGGCATCATTCCCGATCACCGACTACAGCATCAGCTTGCCCACGACGATTCCTGTCATCACACAGAATGCGGCAGGAACATCCTCCGCATCAAGTTCTGTCACCGCCACGGGCATCAACGGCTATGCCGGGACCATTGCCACTACGTCCTGCTCAGTGTCTCCGGCACCCGCCTCGGCGCCGACTTGTTCTTACCCCCCGCCAGCCGTCCCGCCAAACTCCGCGGGCACTCCGGCGAATGTCACCGTCGTCACCCAAAACAACACCCCAGTTGGCCTCTATAGCATCACCGCTACCGCCACTGACATGGCCAACGTCCCGCAGATAAGGACGACGCCACTGGCGCAATCTTTGGCCGTCCAATGCAACTATTCGCTGGCGGTTGTGACTCCAACCTTCACTCCCGCAGTTAACGTAACGGTGGCAGGTGCTGCGACGCCCGGTACAAACACGTACTCAATTGGCGTAACTGAGATCGCAGGAGGCAGCGCCTGCCCGTTTGGGGATGTATCGTCCTTGCCCGTGGTAGGAATCCCCACGCAACCGTCAAATACCGCAGGTGACGGTGCGGTTGTGTTGAACCCAGTCACCGCTGGATTGAACGGCACCTTAACCACCACCAACCCTAGCTCAACAATCACCTTCGAGGTGGGTCCGGCAACAGCGAGTGCGCAGTTTGTTGCAGGTGGCACTAACCCCAGCGGCGTCACGGTGAGCTTTTTCCAAGCCCCTGCAACGGGAACAAACTTCGTGGCTACGTCGCTTCTTCCAATAGGACTAGAAGCGACCGTACCCGAGAGCGCGGTAGCCGGTGGAACCGTCTCCCCGTTCCCGCTTGCCGTCAGCAACTTCACTCAATCTGGGTTTTTACAGTTCGCGAACGTAGGCGGCACATCCTCGGTTTGCGGCGTCGTTGACAAGAACGGTTTGTCCGATCCAAGCAACTTCGGCATAACGTGCACCGCTCCGGCAAGCACTCCGCTGCCCGTGTCAGGACCCGTGCCCCTGTCGGTAACAATCTCAGCCACGACCCCGACGACTGGAGCCCTAAGGCTGAGCCGTGAGAGGAAATATGTAGCGGCTCTCTACGCATTTGGTTTCGGCCTGCCCGGAATCATATTCATGGGAATGGGCGCCTCTGCCTTCGGATCGCAGCACAGGAAATCTGCCTTTAAACGAATGATCAGCGTTTTGGGCATTTTGTTCCTTGTATTGCTGTTAGGACTGCTTCCGTCGTGTGGCGGAGGGATCAAGGGCAATCCGTTCGGTCCCCCAGGCACCGGTCAAGCCGCGTACACCTTGACGGTAATGGGCACGGTTACGGACAGCAGCGGCGCTGTGGTAGGTGTGGACGTTTTTACGGTCACACTTACAGTGCTTGCACAATAAATTGGGTATCTACTTTCGCATCGTTGGATTGCCAAGGTTGGGTTTTATGGAGGAATTACAGCGTTAGTCGAGGAAATCCGAATGGCTAAACTAACCTTAATTGTGATGCTGCTATGCAGCCTGTTCTGGGGCTTGAACCTAAGCGCGCAGGTATCTTCAACCTGTCCATATGCCACTCACCTGAACAGTCTCGCTTGCCTGGTTCCGGGTGTCACGAGCACTGGCACATCTAATAACGGCCTCTCGGATTTCAACACAACCATCGCTCAAGTGCTCGGTCAACTCCCTTTGGCTGTTCCAGTCTCTGGGTATGTGCTGGGCATCGATGCGAAAACGGGCGTCCCGGTTAACATCAACGAAAATCTGGGATCCGTCCTCACCGAGAGGGGCAATACCGTAGGGAAGTACAAGCTGTTCGTGGGCTTTACCTACCAGCGATTTGTGTTCCAAAGTGTCGACGGAACGAAACTCAACAACCTGCCGCTGGTATCGACGTTCACGAAGACAAACGGAACGTTTGTGAATTTCGCAAACGATAAGCTTGGCGCCAATATCAACCAATATACCGGCATTGTGGCATTCGGACTTACTGATCGAATCGACATTTCCGCGACCATACCGTTCGAGAGAGTTTCGCTCGGGGGCGGCTTCACGATTCACGATCAGGCCCAAGTCTTACAGCCTCCTCCGAACGCAGTGCTCTCCTCCTTTACATCCTTGCAGCCCCTCAGCGTGGCTGGGTCGGCGAGCGGGATCGGGGACGTGATCGTGAATCTGAAGGGAACGGTTATTCCCGGCGAGAAATCCAAACTGGCCATGGGCCTTGAAGCCCGTTTTCCAACCGGCGATGTCTACAACCTTCTGGGCTCGGGGGCCTACGGCGTAAAGCCTTACGTTGTGTTTTCCCACTTCTCCAGAAGACTCACGCCGCACGCGAACGTGGGCTATCAGTGGAACGGCTACTCCGTACTCCGCATCAACTCCTGCTTTTTCTTGCCTGCCTCCACACCCGGCTCATGCACCGGCGGAACGGGGTTGCCGACCCTGCGACTGCCTGACAGCCTGGACTACTCTGCGGGCATGGACGTCGGTTTGTTTCCAAAGAAACTGAGTGCCGTGGCTGACTTCGTGGGACAACGTTTTTTCAATGCTCCGCGTGTTACTCAGGCCGCGAGCACGGCTTATCCCGCGCCCTTCGATAGCTCGGTCGGCGTCAGGAATGGTTCCTATGGCGTGGACAATGCCTCAGTCGGTCTGAAGTGGAATCCCGCCGGCCACTTGATCCTCTCGGCAAATGCCTTGATCAGGTTGGATAGCGGAGGCTTGCGGCCGGCCAGGGTCGTCCCCCTGGCGGGTATTTCCTATCGGTTCTAGAAATCAATCGATTCCTGTGAGCCGTGTGGTCTGGCCTGTTTTCTTGCCCCCTTTTGCGGTATACTTGCGCCCCGTCCGGGGGCGTGTATGACAGTTTTGGAAGTATTTTCGTTGATGCCTTTGAACCGCTGCTTCCGTCGTGTGACTGGCCACTTCAGATATCTCCTGCTGCTAGCGCTCCTAGCGCTTTCCGTTGCTCTGCTCACCGGGTGCCCCAGCAAGACGCCGGTGGCCGAGGCTCCTCCGCCTCCACCTCCGCCGGCTCCGACCGCGACGATTGAGGCAGCGCCCGCTACTGTGCAGCCGGGCCAGCCGGTGGTCATCACCTGGAAGACCGAGAACGCGACTGACGTGACCATCGACGCGCTTGGCGCCGTCCCGGCCAGCGGGTCCAAGACCGTTACTCCCAACGAATCGACCACCTACCGGCTCAGGGCCAAGGGTCCCGGAGGCGTACAGGAATCCGACGCGCGTATCACTGTGGTCGCACCCTCGGCGGAGGTGCCGGCCAATAACGCAGAGGAGGCACCCCCCACAGACGCCACTACCCGGCTCGACGTCTTTTTCGATACCGACGACTATTCGATCCGGCCCGATCAGTACGTCACCATCAAGAACGACGCGGCGTTCCTCAAAGAACATCCCGAAGTCCGCATCGTAGTCGAGGGCCACTGCGACGAAATGGGCTCGACGGAATACAACTTGGCTCTTGGCGACAAACGCGCTGCAGAGGTCAAGTTCGCTCTTGAAAAGGCCGGCGTCAGCTCCAGCCGCATGCGGGCGATCTCGTATGGAAAAGAACAACCATTCTGTCAGGAAGAGAGCGATACCTGCTGGAAGCTGAACCGCCGCGCTCATATCAAGTACGACCTGCAGCGTTGAGCCCTTTGCAGAAGGAGTGCCGGAATTGGAGTTTGAGGCCGTACAAAACATTCTGCGAGGACTTCGGTTCAGGCTCTTAGTGCGCGCGGTTCTGACAGTATCTCTAATCGTCTCCGCCAACGCGGGTCTGATTGGCCAGGGCGGTTCTTCGCCGTCAGACTCAGACGGCCTGTTCGTCCATGCGGTGCAGGAATACACACAAAACCGCCTGTCCTCGGCTCGGTCTGAGTTTGAAAAAATACAGGGAGCCCGCGCCCAGGAGGCCAAACAGTACGTGGCCAAGATTGATGCCTACCTGGAAGACATGAACATCGCGGCTACCATCATGCGGCGGAGTTCGGACGAACTCGATGCCTCTAGTCTCGAGTATGCCATTCAAAAATATCAGGATGCGCTCAGGATCAAGCCGGATGGTCCGGGGCATCCTGCGCAAGAATTGGATAAAGCGACGGCACTGCATAACCAGCTGGTGAAGCAGGGATCGAAGGCCGCGGAAGCACGGGAACGCGATCTGTGCACCAAAGCCGTGGGCGCGGCCCAGGAACACCACTACCGCGAAGCCGAACTCCTCAGTTGTGCGCTGGCGAACGACAATCCCGCGTACTCCTGTGGCGGAGATGAAGCCGTCCACATGTGCCAGCAGATGCGTGACCTGGCAAGATTCGGTGGCCCGCCCGTGGAGAACCAAACCGCCACTCATTCCGGCGCCGGCACCGGTGCCGGCACCAGCGCGATTGACAGAGGACAGGCCGCGTACGAAAAAAATGACTTTCCAAGGGCACGGACTCTGTTCGCCCGGGCACCTGCCGAGCTCAAGCCCTCTGCCGACGAATATCTGGACAAAATCTCCCGCTATCAAGGCTTCATGGCGCAGGCGGAAAATCTCAGCAAGACATCGGCGTACGAGGAAGCCCGCATCGCCTTCACCAACGCGGCGAACATCAAGCCGGACGGTCCCGGCAACCCCAGGGCGCAAGCTTTGCTGATGGAGTTGGAACAGGGTATCGACCAGTTCTATTCCGGTGACTACGTCTCAGCGACGCGCAGTCTGGAAGGTTACGTTCGAGAAAGTACCGAGAGAGAGCCCCTCGCACACTTTTACCTCGGCGCAAGCAAACTCGCCAGATTCTTTCTCGCAGGAAGTGAAGATGCCAGCCTGCAGCAGGAAGCGATGCATGACCTTAAGATGGCCAAGCAGGCCGGCTTCAAAGCGAAAGGGCAGGATGTATCCCCTAGAATCCTGCAAGCGTACAACGATCTCGCATTCTGAGAGTTGCGGTGCCGCCTACTTCTCGCTCAAAAGCCGCTTGAGATCGGGCTTGTGGAACAAAACCAGACACGCCGCCCCTCCCTGCTTTGGAACTGTGATGTCAACCCGCTTTTGTTCGTGATTCGGTCCTTCGAGTGTGAGACTGTACTGTCCGGCGGGAAGCCTGACCCGAAGCGGCGTTACAGAACCAATTGTACTTTGGGCTTCACCGTTCGCAGGAGTAATTTCTTTGATCGTACCCCACGGCTCGGCGTTGATTTCAGCATAGGTATAAGTCGCGGAGCTTACATTCCCGCCAACCGACGCCCCCTTCCGACTAGACGCCCGCTCCTGTCCCGGATGCAATATCACCGACAGTAAGACAACGACGAGAATTACTGCCGCGATGCCGATCCAGACCGCAGGCCGCGACCACCCCGGGCGAACCGGCTCAAGAAACTCCATAAGCTCGGGTGCAATCGCGGGGTTCTCTTCGTGAGTAAACGCTGCGGGAGTAAAAGCAGGCTCCTCTGGGGCAAACGCGCCGTGTTCGGAGAGGTCTGGTTCGTGGCTTGGGGTCACGGATCGATCAGTGCGTTCAGAAGTAGTGAGCCCGGGTTGCATCAGCACGGTAGCGTTGAAAGGAACCGGCATTTCACTCGTCTGGCCCCCGGGAGCCCAGTCACCCGTAACGGCGCGATGTGTTTCATCGAGCTTCCCCTGCGCCTCCTTCCTGAGAGCTTCGAACTGCTCGCTCCAACGGCGGGGGAGTTGTGAAACCTCGCTCTCGACCTTCGCCAGGACCCGCAAAGCTTCCTGCGCCTGCCCCAGGAACAGCAGCATTCGAGCCTCTGCCATTACCTTTTCGACCGCATTGACGGCAAGCGCAAATTGTTTTTGCTTCTCCGCGGCCTCCTGTTCGCGCAGGTTTCGCTGCCGCTCAGCCTCCTCTTCGCGCAGTTTCTGCTGCCTGGCCTCCTCCTGTTCGCGCAAGCGCTGGTCGATTCGCGCCGCAATCTGTGAAGCCAGAACTTTGGCCGCGGGATCACCTGGAAATATCCCAATCGCCTCGTCAACGGATTGTTTTGCCGCTTCCAGATTCTCCGATTTCAAAGCCGCTTCGGCCCGCCGCAGCGCGTCCTGGCACCTGGCCGCTTTTGCCTGCGCCTCCGCGATCGCGTCCTTCAAGCTCAACAGTTCGGCGCTGCTGGAATCGAGCCTTAGTCCTTCTTCAACAGATTGCAGAGCCGCCGCCAGATTATTTTTTCGGAGGGCCGCTTCCGCGTTCAGTTGAAATTGCTGAGCTTGTAGTGCGCGTTGCTGTTGCTCCTGCCCTCTCTTAATCAGCCGCAGCAAGTCACCGCCTTCGGTATTTTGCGGAGCCGCGCGCAGGACCTGGAGAACCTGTTGCCTTGCGGCGGCAAAATCCTGCCGCTGCAGCGAGTCTGCCGCTTGCTGGAGGTAGTCGGCCAGCAACTGTCTTTCGTACTGCTGCTGCAGACGGCCCACATCAAGGGCGAAGTCGTCCGCCGAGGCATAGCGTTCCTCGCGATTCTTGGCCAGGGCCTTCTGGGTTATCGCCTCCAATTCAGGCGGGCAATCCTTCAGGTATTTGGCCAGCGGCGGGGGCGGTTCCTGAACGATCTTCATCAAGGTAGCCGCAGTGGTGCCGCCCTCAAACGGAAGCGCGCCCGTCAGCAATTGGAACAAAACCACGCCCGTGGAATAAACGTCCGTGCGCAAGTCTACTTCGGCGTTGCCGTTCAACTGCTCGGGCGACATGTAGTTCAGGCTGCCCACCACGTGTCCCGTCCGCGTCAACCGGTTTCCACCCAGGCGGGCAATTCCGAAATCAACAATTTTTGCGGTACCGTTTTCGAGAATGACAATATTGGCCGGCTTTATATCGCGATGGACCAGATCCCGCTTGTGGGCGTAACTCAAGCCGCTGCAGACTTGCAGAATAATTCTCAACTTCTCGGCGATCGGCATCGGGCGTCCCGACGCGATCAAGGCATCCAGACTGACTCCCTCCAGATACTCCATGACCAGGTACGGGACACCGTCCTGATGTCCCAGTTCGTACACGGTCACGATGTTTTGGTGCTGCAGGCTGCCGGTGTATTTTGCCTCGCGATAGAACCTGAGCAGGAGATCCGGGTCGTCCGCGGCAGCAGTTAAGACCTTGACGGCAACGGATCGACCGATGCGGGGATCCGTGCCCTTATATACCGTCCCCATACCCCCGCGTCCTATGACTCCAACAATGTCATAGGCGCCGATCCGCGTCGGTTTGGCCAGAGATGAGTCCATTGGCAGATGGCGGACAACCAGCGATCATGCGAGTCACCTGGGCGCATGAAACCTCCAGAACCAGCCCTGGTCCCCACGATCCTTACCGAATGCTCGACAGCGTAACTAGAAACGCTGGATTTTGCAATACAACCTTCGTCCCATGTCGCACTCAAGGTGGACGGTTTGCTGCGTTCAACCGCTTTTTGGCGCTGGGAGATCCTGTGAAAGAAAATGCCTGGAGAAGACTCCGGCGAGGCGATTCGTCGCGGCCAACACACCCGCATGCTTAAGCCTTGACTTGCAAATAGTAGATGAGCGCGCAGCCTGGCATAAAAGCGGAAACTGGACGCTATTGCGTCCAGTGTTTGGTCCATCGGATTCCATGTTGGGAGTCGGGTTCAGGCGTCAGTTCGCGCCCTTCATGTCTGCGACAACCCAATTGCTGGCTTGCCCTTTCAGAAGGACGGCAATTCGGGTCGGCCCGGCTTCCTGTAATTTGCCCTTCGCCTTCCCGTAGGTCAAGGTTTCGAGGCATTCCACGCTGGCGATTTCTCCGGTCACTTTGGGAGCAGCGCATTCCAATCCCAGGCTGCGGGTCCAGGCGGTTTCCCGGAAGGCCGCAAATACCTCCTTAAGCGCTTTCTCATGCTGACGATCAAGAGCGGGCCACACCTGGCGGACCTCTGGAAGACTCAGATTCTCGAAGGCAGCCGCATATTTTTCCAGGGTTTGCTCCATCCCCTCTAATTCTTCGCTGGAGGCAGGCCGGAAGCTGGCAGCAGTAATTTGTGCAGAAACCTTCCCGGACACAACGAGTTGCGGCGATTGCGCACCCTGACCCGGTTGAAAGATCCGGGGGCGGATACTACCGCTCTTAGTGTTATGGTTAACTGCATCGGGAATCGAACCGGGGCCGGAACTCACCTTTTGGGCACTGCCAGAACCTATAAGGGCGAAACAGAAACACAACACCTCGAGCACACGCGCCATTCTTCCTGCCATAAGAACACCTCTGAAGAAAGGCTATTTCCGCATGCTTTCCCCAACAAATTACGAAGGTTCACAACCACAGGCAGTCGATCGTGCAGAAAGAAAGGGATCTATTTTTCGCACGGACTCAAGAACAACCGTGGGTGCGATGCCCGGTCGAGACGTTACTCAAGCAGCGGCGTTCTTAGTCCGCAGTTTCGGGGCCTCACGGCCGCCGGGTGTCGGGCCGTCTGAAAATCATCCCGATTGCACTTTATGAGTCAAAAGATGGAAGCCTTCGGCGGACGCCGCGAGTGGTATGATTCTGAAGAAGTTCCCTGAGGCAAGCGCGGCCGGCAGTTTCGGTTTAATGTCCGATTGCCACTCATTCGTTTTCTCAATTTACTTTTAGGAGCTCAACTCATGTCAGCACCCAGCCGTCGCCCGGAGATTCGCAGGCGCCGCGCCCGTCAGCACAAGATCACAACCCTCCGCAAACGTCTCGCCTCGGCACAGACCGATGCCGATCGCAGCCCGGTCACCGCCAAGTTGCACAAGCTCGCCATCGCGTCGCCCGGCCAGCCCTTGCTGAAGTAGCTTGTGTTAGTTCTGGTTTGATGTGTACGGCGGGTGAGGAGCCCACCTGCTCACGCCACGCCTGCTGTGGTCTTCCGGTCCGCGGCGGTCGACGGGCTGGGGGAGTCCGTCTTGCCCTTCGTGCGTAGGACTTCCAGATAAGCGTCCATGATCCGGCGCACAGATTTCTCCCAGGAAAACTTTGCCGCCTGCCGGTAGCTGCGCTCCTTCATTTTCTCGCGCAACGGCTGGTCCAGAAGAACGCGGTGCAGCGCCCGCATGATCTCGAAAACATTCTCCGGGTGGACCAGCACCGCGGCATTGCCCACCACCTCGGGCAGCGACGACACGTTTGAGGTCACCACCGGCGTGCCGTGCGCCATCGCCTCCAAAGGCGGCAGGCCAAACCCCTCGTACAGCGACGGGAAGACAAAAATCTTGGCTTGATCGTAAAAAGTGCGTAAGACTTCGATGGGCACAAACCCCAGGAATCGCACATCGTTCTGCACGCCACTTCGAATCACCGTCCGACGCAAATCCGGATTGCCGGAAACGTCGTCTCCAATAATAATGAGCTTCAGGTCAGGAAACGCCTGATCTTTCTCCAACTCCGTTTTCAGCGCCGAAAAGGCTTCGATCATGCGCACGACGTTCTTATGTGGACTGATTCTTCCGGCATAGAGCAGAAAGGGATAGGTCACCTGATAGCGCTCCGCAATCAACTGGCGGTCGGCCGCGCTCGCGTGTCCGTGAAGGAATCGCTCATCGATCGCGTTATAGACCACCTCGATGCGGCCCGAAGGAATCCCAAACAGCTTCTCGATCTCGAGCTTGGTAAAGTTGGAAACCGCGAAAATGCGCGCCGCTCCCCGCAAAACCCGTTTGGTAAACTGAAAGTGCCAAGCCCCCCAGAAACCGGTCTGCTGGCGCGCCCGCGACAGATGCTCCAGCATGTCGTGCACCGTCATCACATAGGGGCAGGGCAGCGCGCGCGGAACCGAGAACAGATTCGGGACGTGCACCAGATCGCATTTCAGCCGCTGCACGATCGTGCGGAACTCCCAGAAGCTCTTTAGGGAACGCTCCGGCTCGGCCAGAGGAACGGTGTGAAAGTTGGGCGGTAGAGGACCGATTTCCTTGACTTTGGCGGGAGAACCGATAAGGAAATACGTGGTCTCGTGGTCCAGTCGTCCCAGAGTCCGAACGACATTACGGATGTATGTACCCACGCCGAACTCGGTCATCCGCCGGATGTCGATGGCGATCTTCACCGAAGGCATTTAACCACAGAGGGCGCATGACCTGACAGCAGAATTGCTTATGCGCGTACTTCGGCCTGGGCCCTTGCCCTCCGCTCAGCATATAGCGGGAACACCTCGCAGAGTTCGAGCACCTGGGCGCGAACCCTCGCCAACACGCCGGCATCGGCGCGCTGCAGCAGCGCCTCCGCAATCCAGCGCCCGACCTGCCGCATCTCCGCCTCTTTCATTCCGCGTGTAGTCAGGGCCGGCGTCCCGATGCGGATGCCGCTGGGCTTCATCGGCGGGTTCACATCAAACGGGATCGCGTTCTTGTTGACTGTGATTCCTGCCTCGCCCAGCGCCTTCTCGGCCTCGCTGCCCAGCATTCCCTTCGAGAAAACATCGACCAGCATCACGTGCGTATCCGTTCCGCCGGAAATGATGCGGAAGCCTTCAGCAGCCAGCGTCTCCGCGAGCACTTTCGCGTTGGCGACCACTTGTTTCGCATACTCGCGAAATTCGGGCTGCATCGCTTCCAGAAAGCAGATCGCCTTGGCAGCGATGATGTGCATCAGCGGCCCACCCTGCATCCCGGGAAAGACTACTTTATCGATCGCCGCTGCGAACTCCGCCTTGGAAAGAATCATGCCCGCGCGCGGCCCGCGCAGCGTCTTGTGTGTGGTGGAGGTCACAATGTGCGCGTGCGGCACCGGCGAAGGATGAGCCCCGCCCGCTACCAGCCCGGCAAAATGCGCCATGTCGACCAGATAGAGCGCGCCCACCTTGTCCGCAATCTGCCGCATGCGGGCAAAATCAATGATTCGCGGGTACGCGCTGCCGCCACCGATGATCAGCTTGGGGCGTTGTTCCTCTGCCAGCTTTTCCAGCGCGTCATAATCGATCGTCTCGGTTTCTTTGGTCACGCCATAAGGGACGATCTTGTAAGTTTTCCCCGAGAAATTCAGGTGATGCCCGTGCGTGAGGTGGCCGCCATGAGCCAAATTCAATCCAAGAATGGTGTCGCCCGGCTGCAGCACCGCCGCATAGGCCTCCATGTTCGCCTGCGATCCGGCATGGGGCTGCACGTTGGCATGCTCTGCGCCGAATAACTGCTTGGCACGGTCACGCGCCAGGTTCTCCACCACGTCCGCGTACTCGCAGCCGCCGTAGTAACGCTTGCCGGGATAGCCCTCGGCATACTTGTTGGTGAACACCGACCCAGCGGCTTCAAGCACGGCCTCGCTGACAAAATTCTCCGAGGCAATCAGCTCCAGACCCTCGTGCTGGCGGCGAGTTTCGTTGTCGATGGCAGCGGCAATCTGTGGATCCGCTTCGTACAGCGGGCGGTACATCTTCGTACTTGCGGAATTCTTCATGTTGTTTTCCTAAGGCGCTTCGTACACGTTAGGCTGGTGACGTTCCATAAATCGCTCCGGCGCCCTCACCGGAGTAAAACCAAACTGCGAATAAAGTCCATGCGCGTCGCGGGTGGTGAGAATCCAGCGCCGGAGATTTTGTAGCGCAGGATGCTCGGTAATGCACTGCATCAGCCACTTGCCGAGTCCGCGTCCGCGGTGCGTCTCAAGCACGAACACATCGCCGACATACGCGATGGTAGCGAAGTCGCTGATCACACGAGCAAAACCAATTTGTGCGCTCTCCCCGTCATAAACGCCGAAACAGAGCGCCTGCTCGATCGACCGGGCCACAACTTCCCGCGGAATGCCCTTGGCCCAATAGCAATTGGTCAGAAAACCGTGAACCACATCCAGACTCAGGCGCTCACGGCTGGTACTGATCAGGAGCTCGTCACGCCGGTATTCCATCACAGCTTCGGAATCGAGGATGCGCGCCGCCATGCCCACATTCTACCGCCTAACCGCTACTCGAACGCGGTCCGGAAAAACGAAGCCAGCTGCCAACCGTCCATATAATTGTAGGGTGCCTCACCCATCGTGTAGTGACCACAAGGCAGCACCACAACTTTGTGATGCAATTCACGCCGTTCGAATTCTTCCACCACGTCGCGCGAAAGTTCGGGCAGGAAAGTCAAATCGTACTTCGCATAAATGATGAGCGACTTCCTCGGCCAGCGTGAGAATTGATCGAAATACGCCATGGGGCTAACGGCGAGCCAGGATTTGCGCAAGGTTTCAAGATCAGTCTGCGATTCAATTCCCTGCCGGATGTGCCGCGTCGACTGCCCATGCCACACCACGTCGGCGACATATGTCGAAGCGTGATTGAAAGCCGCGGCTCGGATGCGCGGATCATGCGCCGCCGCGATGAACGCATAACAGGAACCCAGGCTCGTACCCATGATCCCAAGCCTGCTGTAGCCCTGCTGCTCCAGCCAATCGAGACAGCAGCGGACATCCACCACGCCCTGCCGCACCGCATCGAGCGTACGGCCAATGTTAGCGGAGACGGCATAATCCGCGCGGCTGGTCTCGGCCGGCATGCGGATGTCGTGATAAGGCATGCTCAGCCGCAGCACTGCAATTCCCAGCATGTTCAGAACTTTGCAAAGGCTGCCGTAAGCGACGGCGTCTGCGTTCCAGTGCGGCAGCAGCACGATGGCGCGCCGCCCGCGCGCGGGAAACCAGCGCGCATTCACCAGATTGTTCTCGGGATAGGGCGTCTTTACCGGCGCAGTGAACCGCAGGAACTCCGCAAACGTTCCCTTCACCTTCGCTTCGAGCCTCAGGTCAGGAACTTCGCGCGTAGAGAAAACCTGCACTTCGCGCTTCTCCAGCCGGAAATCGTTAGGCCGCGTGTAGGAATAGAACTCATCGCTCGAGGCGACGATCCGACGGTTGAAATCGATAAGGAATTTCGCCGGATCATCCGCCGCCTGCCCAGGACGCCAGCCATTGCGGCAAGGCCAGTCCCGCGCAAATTCCAGGCCCCAGTCCAGCGGACGCACCACCCGGTTGTTGTCCACCGAAGTGAGCCGGTGCTCCCAGTCATACATCCATTGTGCGTAGCGCGAGGGCATGGTCAATCTCCAAGTTTACCAAGCGGAACTCGATTAGCTTAAGCGCCGCCATTCAACGGTTGTATTGAGCAACTGGGACGAGCATTTTGGTTCCTAAACGGGACAGCGTGAAGAAATCCTCGCTGGACTGTGACATCCGTCACCGAGAACCGTCGGGACGAGCGAGTATCAGGAGGATGCAGTAACCATTGCAAGTCAGCTTTGCGTGTAGCTACATTTGGAGTTACAATGGATTTTGAATGGGATGAAGCCAAGAATCGCACCAACATACGGAAGCACGGGTTCCATTTCGCGGAAGCGGAACGGATGTTCCAAGGCTTTCTTCTTGTCCGGCCCGACGCACAGGAGGACTACGGCGAGGAGCGATGGATTGGGATCGGCATGATTCAAGACCGTTGCGCCTTTGTGGCGTTCGCGCCACGACCTGGCAATACGATCCGCGTCATCTCTCTGAGAAAGGCAAACCATGAAGAGCGGAAAGAATACGAAGATGCTATCAAGGACGGACTGGAAGCGCATTGACGCCATGCGCGACGAAGATATCGATTATTCCGATATTCCAAAACAGGGAGCGGACTTCTTCAAGAGCGCTATTCTCTGGCCGGGACCGAAGAAGCAGATCACTCTGCGCGTTGATCCCGACGTGCTGACGTTTTTCCGCAAACACGGTCGCGGCTATCAGACCACTATCAACGCTGTCCTGCGCAGGTATATGGAAGCCAGAAAACGGCAGCCGGTGTGACCTGCCTCTGTGTAACCCTGCGTCCACTGTGTTGAAGAATTTGGGACACTACCCTCCACCGAATTCTCTTGACTTCGGTTTCCTTATCCTGCGACAATATCTCTTTACGCATTGGATCTTTGACATCTGAATAGCAACGAGATAACTCCCGTGAATCCAATATTTTGCGGGCCGCACCTGCGGATTTCGGGCACTTTGGTGAGCAAGCTCATCCTAAGTCCTTTGAATGGACTATTTTGCGGTTAAGTTGTTTGTTTTCAGTATTTTAACCGGATTCGAGCCAGGCCAAAACTCGCAAGTCGTTGATTCCAGCTATTTTAACTCAGTGGTATCTCCTAATTCTTATTTGGACCGAGTGGGCAGTCAGTTCCCGTACCTTCGCGGCACGCGCTTGGAAATGTTGCAGAGAATCTCGTAGGGCGAGCTGTTGGCTAGGCGCGCATGTTCCAAAGCATCGACGCTCAAGCCGTCGTGAGTTCCGAGCAGGATGACCTCATCGCCCACAGCAATCCCGGGAATGCCAGTCACATCCACCAGCGTGAGGTCCATCGAGATGCTGCCAACGATTGGCGCGTAGTGGTCGCGGACGATCACGCGGCCACGATTCGAAAGCTGCCGGTTGTATCCGTCGGCGTATCCCACGGGCAGCACGGCAACGTGGGCAGGCGCCTTGGTCACGTAGGTTCCGCCGTAGCCCAGAGCCTGGTTGGCGGCGAAGTCCCGCATGGAGAGAATGCGCGTCTTCCAGGTCAGCACCGGCTTCACCGCAAGCCGCAACGTGCCGCCGCTCACTTCCCTGCCCGCGCGCTGAAACGGCAGATAATAACCATAGAGTGCAACGCCCGGACGCACCATGTTATGCCGCGTCTCACGTCGAGAGATCAGCGCGCTGGTGTTGGCCATGTGCACCAGTCCCGGATTAAAGCCCGCCGCGCGCACCATGCGCTGCGCCTCCTCGAAACGGCGCTCCTGCTCGGCCACCGAAGGTGCGTCCATAATTTCGGAAGAAGCAAGATGCGTCGAGAGCCCTTCGAGAACCAGATGCGGAGCCGCACTCAGAGCTTTCAAGACTGCAGGAAGTTCATCTACCGACACGCCCAGCCGGCCCATCCCGGTGTCCACTTTCAAATGCACAGCGTGTCGCACCGCTCCGGACGCCGCCGCGTTCTCCAGAGACTCGATATGCCAGGGCTCCCACACCGTCGGAGTAAGCCGCAAGCGGACGATCTCACTCTCTTCGCCGCGCCAGAAGCCCGTCATCAACAGGATTCGCGACTCGATGCCCGCCTCGCGCAGCGGGATCGCCTCATCGAGTGAAGTGACGCCCAGCCACTTCGCGCCTTCGGCCTCCAGGGCGCGTGAGCACTCGACGGCGCCATGGCCGTAAGCGTCGGCTTTCACCACCGCGCACACGGTCACGCCCGCTCCTGCATGCTTCACCACCGTGCGGAAGTTTTGCCGCAAAGCGGCCAGTGAAACTTCCGCCCAGGTAGGGCGCGTAGCCACGCGGTTCAGAATTTCTACAGTGGTCGCCACTAAGCTCGATTATAGCGGGAGCGGCGCGGCTCCTCAGGTTACGCTCGGGCTACTCCCGCGTGACACGAGCATCGACAAATCCTGGTCAATCAAAGCCCGGCCAATCAGTTCCCGGCCAGCGAGAAGTTCACCGTGATCTGGGTTTCGACTTCGACGGCCTCATTGTTCAAGACGTAAGGCCGGTAGCGCCACTGGCGCACGGCCTCAATCGCCGCAGGCGCCAGCATGGGATGGCCAGACAGGACTCTGAGATTCTCAATGCCGCCTTGCTTGCTGATCACCGCCTGCAGCACGACCATACCCTGAATGCGCGCACTTCGCGCCAGCGGGGGATACGTCGGCAGAATCTTGCGAACCAGGTCCCCCTCACTCATGTGCGAGATGCGGACCGGCGGCACTGCCGCCAGAGGTGCCGCGGGCAAAACTGGGCGCGAACCGCTCTCAAACAAATTGGGGACGCCACGCGGATCTCCCGTTACCGTACCCCCGGGAAGGGACGGGTCAACTCCTGCAGCCTGTGGTGGACCATCATCGCCGACAGGTATCTCGTTCGGAATTCGTGTAGGGGCTCTCAGAGTGATGTCCGCAGAAGTGCTGCGAGGAGCCGTGTTGGCACCTGCGTGTGTTCGGGCTGCAGGAGGCTCGCCCAGAGGTTGACCCAAACTGATGGGCATGGAGATCTGGCGGAACGAAGGCAAGCCCGTCGGCCGAAGCAGCGGCAAGACCAGTAACCCGCCGACCGCCAATGCCTGCAATCCAAATGATGTCAAGGTTGTCAGTCCGCGCCGCGAACGCTCGTCCCATGACGAGTGGATTGTGTCCTCAAACATGGTGTCCTCCTCAGTTGAAAGCAGTTACTGCTAAGGACACCAGAACCTTCTCCACAGGCTGCACCGGAGCAAAGAAAAAAGGCCGCGCTTGAACGCGGCCTCTGGGAACTTTTCCGACACTCGCGGTGTCGTGAAAACCTTACTTAGGTGGTTCGGTTGACTTTGGAGCTGCGGGCTTGGGGGCCGCGGGCTTTGGAGCCGCAGGCTTGGCTGCCGCTCCAGTAGCGGCTGGGGCCGGCACACCGGACTGCGCGTTGTAGACGTCCACCACCGCCTTGGTAATGTCCCCGCCCTCGCCATACCACAGCACCGGGCTTTGCGGCCAGGGATTCGAGGTGTCCACAATCATGCCAAAGCCGCTCTCCTGCGCGTGCTTCACGATCACCGGCGCCATCTTCTGCAGGATGCGTTGAAAAATCTCTTTCTGCTGATTCTGCGCATCTTCCTGAGCGTCCTGCACGGCGCGATCAAAGGACTTCTTCTTGGTCTCGATCTGCTTGACCAGAGCGGCGCGGGCATCTTCGTTCAGCTTTTCACCCTGGGTCTGGAGTTGCTTCTGCAAGCCCTCGAGTTCGTCGTTCTGCCCTTTCAGTTCGTTTTGCTTTGGCTCCAGCTTCTTGCGCAGAGCTTCGAAGTCGCGCTGGCCTTCGTTGGTGCCGACTACGGCTTGTTCAATGTTGATGGTCCCGAGCTTGGTGCCGGTACCAGCGGCCGGAGTGGTTGGGGAGGCTGCCGGGGTTGCGGGCGAAGTGGCTGAGCCGGTTGGGGCGGCGCTACCGGTTTGGGCGAATGCGGAAAACGTCAATCCGAAAATCAGAGAGAAAACCGCAATGGCCAGGATGGACCGCAGAAACTTGCTTGTCATTGGATCGCTTAAACTCCTTGGAACATGGTTCCGGTGAATATAGGTTCCGGGAATGAACTCAGATTACCCTTTTCAGACAACGCTGGGCCGTGCTCACGAGGTCTTCTTCTCTATCGTTTCTTCCAACGGCCGTCAGACATGCGTCACACGCCGGGGTTGCGGACGTGTTGTCCACCCTTGATCAGCTTTCTGCAATGGCGTGGATCATCTGGATTATAGAGAGCCTCCGCAGCCCCGTCAAACCCTGTGCTGCCGAACCAGGCATTAGAATGTCGTCGCCACCGTAAAGCGGAACGTCTTGCGTGGCTCCCGCAGCAGGAAGCTGGGCGCATAGGTTTCCTTTGCCAAGCCATAGGTATAGGCTCCGGCAGCAGTCAAGTGGCAACCGCTTGGTCCACAGGATTGCGGGAACATTCCGGCAGTGATGGGAATCGGCGGGTTCGCCGGACTGTCCAGCCGGAGCGGGTTGTATGCCCAGTAGATGCGGAACGGCGCGTTGATCACCGGCAGGAACATCTGGAGTTCAAGTCCAGTGGACATTCTTGGCCGCCAGTTGGTCGAACCCAGCACCTGCAGATCTTGCGACGGCTTAGGGCTCAATATAGTGCCCGGACTGCAGGTATTGGCGAAAGCAGTCTGCACCAGCGTAGGACACCCGAAAGCCGTGCCCACCACATTCTGATACTGCACCGACGCGATCTGCAACTGAGACGGCCGGAGGATGGGGTCAATGCCCATGTCGATAAATGGAGCCAGAGCCACTGGCCCATAAATCGTGATGCGGTACTCCAGGTTGGTCACCACGCTCAAATCACCGCCGGGGAATGTGATCTGATCCACCGGAATAGGGATGGTCACGCAATTGGATTGCGGCGATGGCAGCGTGGGCAGACAAGGCCGGGCGGGATTCACCGGAATCGGGCCGCTCGTCCGGTCGGTCAACACAATGGAGCCCACGCTCGGCAGGAACGCGACCGGGGACACCGAACGTATGTCAAACCCGCGCAGATCGTTCTCGCCGCCCATGTAAGAGCGCTGGAACGGCGGCGCAACCAAACCGCTAAAGCCGCTGATGAAGGACCCCTGAACGTTGAAGCCCAGCGCATTGCGCCCCTTCTGTACCGGAAGGAACTTCTTGTATTGAACGATGGGCCGAATCGACCGGACGGTTCCTCCCAGCCCCGCGAGTTCCGCGCCCACGGTGAACTGGTGCCCATGATGGGGCGAGATCGGACTGTCAATGGTAT
>Ga0210406_10002003_pt1 | contig 23803 bp, 18 predicted proteins | sample IncBWC30MmetaG_FD_155454 | JGI IMG/M metagenome (GOLD analysis project Ga0210406, IMG submission 155454) | Forest soil microbial communities from Barre Woods Harvard Forest LTER site, Petersham, Massachusetts, United States - Inc-BW-C-30-M | ecosystem: Environmental > Terrestrial > Soil >...
ACCGCCGAGCAACTGCAAAAATTGCGGCAGATGAGATGCGACCAAGCGCAGGGATACCTGTTCAGCCGCCCGGTGCCCGCGTCGGATGTGCCGACGGTCATTTCTAAAATAGAGCGTGCACAGTTCACAACAATTCATGCATTCCCCAATCCCGCGGATACTACGCGGTAGACTTCCATTCGCTAAAGATCGCGCTAAAATTAAGTAGCGATTGAATAGGTTGGGATATGTATTTTCGACTGAAGGCTTTTTCGTTGCACTTGCTTTCAAGTACAACCGTCCTCACGCTAATACTCGGGTCTCTCTACTTGGGTTGGTACCGCTGGCCGGGCTGGTATCTCACGGATGTGACGACCGTGGTTCTCGTGATGGTGTGTGTGGACGTGGTCCTTGGGCCCACGCTCACCCTGATCATCGCCAACAAGAACAAGCCAGGGCGTGTACTTGCACGCGACATCGGCATTATCGTCGCCGTGCAACTTTGTGCACTGACCTATGGATCGGTGTCGCTCTGGAACGGACGGCCTTTGTACTACGCATTCTCCGAAAACATATTGCAGCTCGTACAGGCCTACGACATCGATGCCAGTGAAGCCAAACTCGGGCGCGAGCAGAATCCGACCTTGGCGCCGCATTGGTACAGCCTGCCTCGCTGGATATGGGCGCCGCTGCCGCAAGATGCAGGAGAGGCAAAGAAAATCGTGACCTCGGCGATCACCGGAGGCGACGACGTCATTTCGATGCCGCGATACTTCAAGCCCTGGGAAGCAGGCGTATCGTCGCTTCGCAGCCAACTCAAGAAAGTAGACGACGTTGCTTATTTTGCCAAGAGCGAGAAGAAGAAGCTCAAGGATAAAATGAAGGCGGCGGGAATGGCCGATGATCAGATGAATACCATGCCACTCACCGGCAGGGGACATCCGCTTCTCGCCGTGATCGATTCTGCGAGCTTGAAAATAACCGCGGTGTTCACCGCCAAGTAGTTGCCTACCACACCTATAGCAATTTGATGGAGTGCGATTGGCGCCAGAGTTTGAAAAAATGTACGGCGTGCGCTGTATCAACGTTCTCAACCAAACTCTGCCGAATGCTTCTTCACTACTGTATTGTGCGCGTGCCAGGTGGACAAGGACGGTAGGTCAACAATGCGGGCATCCAATTTAGTGCAGCGGCGGTTTCTGCTCACCGTATTTGTTGTATCCGGCTTTACCGGACTAATTTACGAATCCATCTGGTCGCACTATCTCAAACTTTTCCTCGGTCATGCCGCCTATGCGCAAACTCTTGTGCTCGCCATCTTCATGGGGGGAATGGCCCTCGGATCCTGGGCGGTTGCACACTACTCTGGCCGCCTTCGACACCTCCTCTGGAGCTACGTATTGGTCGAGGGCCTGATCGGGTTACTTGGCATCATTTTCCATCGAACATTTGTCGTCGCCTCCGATTTTTCCTTTGCTTCGATAATTCCTTCGCTCCCCGCAGGGTTCCTGGTTCATGCCTACAAATGGTCTTTGGCTGCTCTATTGATCTTCCCGCAGTCAGTCCTTCTAGGCATGACTTTTCCTCTGATCAGCGGCGGTTTGATCCGCCGTTGGCCCGATCGACCGGGCGAGACTCTGGCCACCTTATATTTCACTAATAGCCTGGGCGCCGCGATCGGGGTTCTGGTCAGTGGTTTTGTACTGATTCGAGCCGTTGGTCTTCCCGGCACAATACTGACAGCAGGATTAATGAACGTCGCTTTAGCGTTATTGGTCTGGTCAACGGTTCGGAGACAGACGGAACCCGCACCGACTCCTCAGGCCGCAATAGCGTCGTCGGCGAGTCCTGACACCTTGGCAAAATGGTTCGTGATCGCTGCGTTCCTGAGCGGCGCAGCGTCGTTTATGTATGAGCTTGGCTGGATTCGCATGCTCAGTCTGGTCCTCAGCAGCTCGACTCATTCGTTCGAACTCATGCTGAGCGCATTCATCTTCGGTTTGGCATTTGGTGGATTGTACGTGCGCAGGCGGATCGCGCGAGTCGCCGACCCGGCGGCATACGCCGGCGGCGTGATGGTTGTCATGGGCGCCCTGGCCGCGCTGAGCTTACCGGCCTATACCATGACTTTTGATTTCATGGCCTGGTGTTTGGCGGCTTTTACGCACACGGCACGCGGATATGTCGCCTTCAACCTGGTAAGTCAATCGATCGCCGCGTTGATCATGATTCCGACGACATTTTGCGCGGGCATGACCCTTCCCCTCCTTACACAGGAACTCATGCGTCGCGGAACCGGCGAACGCGCCATAGGCACGATCTACTCAGTCAACACGCTCGGAGCGATTGTTGGAGTGCTTCTGACGGTCCACATACTCATGCCGGTCATCGGGGTCAAGGGCGTCATTCTGGCGGGCGCCGGAATTCACATGGCTCTAGGCCTCTCGCGGCTCCTCGCAGTCCGTCGTCAGCGGCCGCGGACCGCTGCCGTGGCGATGTCGGCGAGCATATTGGTGCTCGTACTCACCATTTTCGTCGTCAATTTAGATCCTCAGCGCCTGGCGTCGGGAGTCTACCGCACCGGACTCGCAACACTTCCAGCCGGCGCCATGGTCACTTATCTCAGAGACGGAAAGACTGCCACGATCAGTTTGGTTGAGCGTCCGGACAAGGTAGTGATCATAGCCACAAATGGAAAACCGGACGCAGGCGTGCAGATGGGGCAAAGTCCAGCAACTGTCGACGAGACCACCATGCTGATGCTTGCGGCGTTGCCTCTCAGCATGCATCCAAATCCTAAACGTGTTGCGAATATCGGATTCGGTTCAGGTCTCACGGCCCACATGCTCCTCGGCAGCGGACTGGTGGAGCGATTGGACACAATTGAGATCGAGCCGTTCATGGTAGAGGCGGCGCGAAAGGGCTTTGGCCCGCGTGTCAGCAACGTATTCGAGGATCCGCGCAGCCACATCGTTTACGAGGATGCAAAGACCTTCTTTGCAAGCGCGCGTGAACCGTACGATCTGGTGGTGTCAGAACCATCCAATCCGTGGGTCAGCGGAGTTGCAACTCTTTTTTCCGATGAGTTCTACGGCCGCATTACGCAGTACCTAAGATCCGATGGGTTCCTCGTGCAGTGGATCCAGACCTATGAAACGAACGTGGAAGTCGTCGCGTCGGTGATTAAGGCGTTGGCTCCGCACTTTGGCGCGTATGCGATTTACAATTCGAACGATTCAGACATCGTGATAATTGCGACTCGTGGTGCGGAGCTTCCAATCCCGGGCAATCGCATATTCCAATCGCCGCTGCTGCGGACCGAACTCAATAGAATAGGTATACAAGGGGTCGATGATATTCGGCTACGAAAGATCGGCGACAATCTCACGCTTGGACCGCTGCTACAGAGCATGTCGGCTCCGGCAAATTCAGACTTTTTCCCGTTCGTCGACCTCAATGCTCCCCGCCTGCGCTTTATGAGTGCGAACGCCAGTGAACTTCCCAAACTTACCGTCATGCCAATGCCTTTTCTGGAGATCCTCTCGGTCGGTGACGCACCTCGGGGCCCTGTAATCGAACCATCGGCGAATAGCACGCTGGTTCGGGACCACTCGGTCCGAGCGGCTCTTGCGATTCGCCGCGCCGTATTGGACGGAGCGCTCAAGGACCTAGATCCTTCAATTGCGTCTTACGTGATGCTCATCGACGCCGGTCGAGATAGATGTGCCGACGCCGGGGCACTGAATACCTGGAAAATAGCCGCACAGAACATCAGCGACCGTACCGCGGCATTTCTCAGTGCGACCGAGCTAGAGGCAATCTGGAATAGGATTGCGTCTAGTCCGTGTTATCTGGAAGCGACTGTTGAACAGAAAACGTGGGTGGACCTGTTTGCGGCGATTGCCCGCCGGAATTCATCCGAGATTGTGAAATTCGGTAATGACCTGATCGGATCACCTACACCAACTACGGAAGCCGACCTGGCGTATCTGACGACCGTCACCGCTGCTGCGTACATACGAATGGGTCAGGTTGGCCTAGCGCACAACCTGCTGAAAGAACAGTCGAAGAAGCTCAATCCGTCGGAATCGTACTGGTTTCCACTGCTTGACCTGCTAGCGTTGACCGAACCCAGTCACAGAGGAGCGTTAGCACCGACTGGGCAGTGACAGTCAACGAGCGTGGCTATGTCGCCACTTCGATCCGCCAGACAACTTTCAAAGGACAACGGATGAGAGTGGTGCGCCCGGAGAGATTCGAACTCCCGGCCTCCTGGTTCGTAGCCAGGCGCTCTATCCAACTGAGCTACGGGCGCAAGGGGCGCGAATATTACCACAACGATTGCCGATCACCATTCCCGCGAACCGCACCGGCAAGAGGGGCGACAGAAGACAACGATCGCACAAAATCAACTACATGCAGGAAATCGCAATTGCGCGGTTCAACAAAACGCCAGCGCGGGCCGAAGGCCCATCGCTCGGGCACGCATTGTGGCGGAGAGGGAGGGATTCGAACCCTCGAAGGGCTTTTGACCCTTACGCCCTTAGCAGGGGCGCGCCTTCGACCACTCGGCCACCTCTCCGGATCAAGCCTAAGTGGCCTCTCGCGGAGCGCGGGATGATACCCGCCTCGAGCAGTCCAGGTAAAGCTAGGGAGCTAAGTACGCCTTTCAGGCGTCGTCGACCATCTTGGCGGGTGCCGTACCGACATTACCGTCCTGATCCTGTTCACGCTTGATACGCTCATAGATCTCTTCGCGGTGAACCGCGACGTCTTTTGGCGCATTCACGCCAATTCGGACTTGATTACCCTTCACGCCCAGCACGGTCACCGTAACCTCGTTGCCGATCATGACGGTCTCGCCGACTCGCCTAGTCAATATCAACATAATCCAGCTCCTTGCCAACTTGGCACTCGCAGCGGCAAAAATTACCGTGCTGCACACCGCTTCGCGTCAAGCATTCGTTCGCCAATCGAACGGTGGTTTTGCTATTTCCCACAAGAATTCTTCGGTCGACAGGGCAAGAATACAAGAATACCAAACCCAATTGTTACAACTTCTTGTCAGAATAATACAATCGTTCAATTAGAGAGCCGGCTCCGCACCAGCGACTCCACCCCCGCAAGCGCGGCGCCCAAATTCTCGGGCTGGGTACCCCCCGCCTGAGCGAAATCCGCTCGACCGCCGCCGCGGCCTCCGACTTTCGCCGCCACCAGCCCCGCAATCTCACCCGCTTTCATGCGGGCAACCAAGTCGTCCGAAACCCCCACGATCAGCAAAACCTTGCCGTCCTGCACGCTCGCCAGGACTATCACCGAAGAACCGAGCTTGCTCTTCAGCCCATCCATGGCATCCCGCAGCGACCTTACATCGGCCCCGTCTATCTGCGCAGCCAAAACCTTAACCCCGCCAATATCCTTGGCACTGGCTGATAAATCACCGCCGTGCCCGCTCGCCAGTTTTGATTTGAGCTGCTGAACCTCCTTTTCGAGCTTGCGGGAGCGCTCGACCAGCTCGCGGACCTTTTCGTCCACGTCCTCCCGGCTGCCCCGGAGCATCGCAGCAATATCGCGCAGCACCTGATCGGTGTGCACAACCCACTCGTAAGCCCCACGGCCGGTCAGCGCTTCCACCCGGCGAATTCCGGCGGCAACGCCCGATTCGCCCGTGATCTTGAACAGACCAATATCGCCAGCACGTTCGACGTGCGTACCGCCGCAGAGTTCCATCGAAAAATCTCCAATCGACAGAACCCGCACATCGCTATCATATTTCTCGCCAAACAGTGACATGGCGCCCGCGGCCTTCGCTTGGTCCAATGCCATCACGCGCGTCTCCACCGGAGCGTTCTCGCGAATTTCGGCATTGACCAGCTCTTCGACCTGGCGTAATTCGTTAGGCGACACCGCCTGGGTGTGCGAAAAGTCGAAGCGCAAGCGGTCGGCGGCAACGAGCGAGCCCTTTTGCTCCACGTGCTCGCCCAGAATCTTTCGCAGCGCCGCATGCAGTAAGTGCGTGGCAGAGTGATTGAGGGCGATCGCCTTGCGACGCTCTTGATCGACCCGTGCGTCCACGGCATCACCGGTGCGCAGCTCCCCGAACTCGAGCACACCAACATGGGAAAATGACGCGCCAATTTTTTGGGTGTCGCGCACGGTAAAGCGCGCATTGGCGCCCAATAGGAAACCCGTGTCGCCAATCTGACCGCCGCTTTCCGCATAGAACGGCGTCTGGTCGAGGATGACTTGGCCCTCTTGACCCGGCCGTAGCACATCGACTACTGCGCCGTCGAATATGATGGCGGTGACCCGCGCAGAGTCCGCCATGCGATCATATCCAGAAAAATCAGTCTTGCCGGAAAGCTTGACCGAATCGCGCAGATCCGCGCCGAATTTGCTCGCTGCCCGGGCGCGGCCCCGCTGAGCTTCCATGGCGACATCGAAGCCCGCCTGATCGATGCTCAGTCCGCGCTCGCGCGCAATGTCAGCCGTGAGATCCGCTGGAAACCCAAACGTATCGTACAGCTTGAAAACGGTCTCCCCCGGAATCACCGACGATTTCAACTTCGTCGTTTCCGCGTCCAGCAGCGCCATGCCGGTCGCCAATGTCTCCGCAAATCGGGTTTCTTCCTGCGCCAACACTTGCGTGGCACGGGCTTCGCCGCTCACCAACTCCGCGTAATAGCTGCCCATTTCCCGCACCAAGCTCGAGACGAGCTTGTGGAAAAACGGTTGTGTCTGGCCGAGCTTGTAACCGTGACGAATGGCGCGCCGAATGATGCGCCGCAGTACATATCCACGGCCTTCATTCGAGGGCACCACGCCATCGATGATGAGAAACGTGCATGCTCGAATGTGATCGGCGATGACCCGCAAGCTCGACGATTGCAGATCTGTGGTTCCCGTGACATCTGCGGCGGCGCGAATCAAGGACTTGAACAAGTCGATGTCGTAGTTGCTATGGACCCCCTGCATCACAGCCGCGACGCGCTCGAGCCCCATGCCGGTATCGACCGAGGGTTTGGGCAGGGGCACCAGCACGCCATCGGACGAACGGTCGTACTGCATGAACACGAGATTCCAAATCTCGACGTAGCGATCGCCGTCCTCTTCCGGTGTCCCTGGCGGCCCGCCGGCAATCTCCGGTCCATGATCGTAGAATATTTCCGAACACGGACCGCAGGGCCCGGTATCGCCCATCGCCCAGAAATTGGATTTCTCGCCCATCCGCGTGCAGCGCGTCGGATCCATGCCGATTTCCTCGACCCAAATGCGCTCAGCCTCATCGTCTTCCGTATACACCGTCACCCACAAGCGATCCTTCGGAATTTCCAGCGTTCCGGTGATGTAATTCCAGGCGAAGTGAATTGCTTCGCGCTTGAAATAATCGCCAAAACTGAAGTTACCCAGCATTTCAAAAAATGTGTGGTGGCGCGCCGTGTAACCGACATTCTCCAAATCATTGTGCTTGCCGCCGGCGCGAACGCAGCGCTGCGCGGTGGCCGCACGGGAATAATCGCGCACTTCCTTGCCGAGGAACACATCCTTGAATTGGACCATCCCGGCATTGGTGAACAACAAGGTCGGATCGTTGTGCGGCACGAGCGAACTCGACGGCAGCACCGCGTGGCCGTTCTTCCGGAAGAATTCCAGAAAGCTGGCCCGGATTTCCGAGGTCGTCATCCATTTCATTTTTACGTCGCGTTTCATGTCTCGTTGATGTCTGAATCCAGTTCTACGTCAAAGCCTAAAGCCATTCGTATCTGAGCGCCCGTGAAACCTCGGTAACTTAAGAATCGTGCCTGCGCTCGCCTATCGGCGTAATCCTTTGGCGGTTTCGCGCCAAATTTCTTCAGGCACGCCTTCTTCAGCAGCGTGATCCAATCAGGGTAGGCGTCGAGGTACTCCTCGACCAGCGGCCCCAGCAAACCGTGTCGACGCAGATCCACACGGATTCGCACCGGCCCTTGGCCCCTCGCAGCGTGATAAGCCACGAAGTTTTCCAGGTAGCGCCGATCGTCCAGTAATTTTTCGCCGCGCAGCGCCTCGAGCAAGGGCAGCACGACGGATGCATCGTAACCCTTCTCCAAGAGTTTAAGGCGTAAATCCTCGCAGGAATAGTCGCGCCGCGCCAACGCATTGAGCGCCGCGACCCGGGCCGCGCGCGCGTCTAAGGGCTCGACAGGCCGGCCGACCAGGGCATTACGCCTCTTTGACGTCGCCGCCCCGATTCATGGTCGCCTTTTCCGGAATCAGCTTGGCGCGAACCTGCGCCTCGATATCCTTGGTGATCTCGGGGTGCTGCTGCAGAAACACGCGGGCATTGTCCTTTCCCTGCCCTATCCGTTCGCCCTTGTAGCTGTACCACGAGCCGGATTTTTCCACCATGTTATGGAGGACACCCAATTCAATGAGTTCGCCTTCCTTGGAAATTCCGGTGCCGTACATGATCTCGAATTCGGTCTCGCGGAACGGCGGCGCGACTTTGTTCTTGACCACCTTGACGCGAGTCATCGAACCCACCACTTCTTCGCCGTTTTTGATCGCGCCGATGCGTCGAATATCCATGCGCACCGAAGAATAGAATTTCAGCGCGTTGCCGCCCGTGGTGGTCTCCGGGTTGCCGAACATGACGCCGATCTTCATGCGGATCTGGTTGATGAAAATCACGATGGTGTTGGATCGCTTGATATTGCCGGTCAGCTTGCGCAGCGCCTGCGACATGAGGCGCGCCTGCAACCCCATGTGCTGATCGCCCATTTCGCCTTCGATTTCGGCTTTCGGCGTGAGCGCGGCGACGGAATCGACGACGACCACGTCGACGGCGCCGGATCGCACCAGCATGTCGGTGATCTCGAGCGCCTGTTCGCCGGTGTCGGGCTGCGACACCAACAGGTCATTGACCTTGACGCCCAGCTTCTCCGCGTACACCGGATCGAGCGCGTGCTCTGCATCCACGAACGCCGCCGTACCGCCGTTGGCCTGCGCCGAGGCGATGATGGCCAGTGTGAGCGTGGTCTTGCCCGAGGATTCCGGGCCAAATATTTCGATCACGCGGCCGCGTGGAATGCCGCCCACGCCAAGCGCGATATCAAGACCTATTGAACCGGTGGGGATCGAGTCCACTTCATAGGTGGCCCCGGCATCGCCCAAGCGCATGACCGAGCCTTTGCCAAATTGTTTCTCTATCTGGCTCAACGCGGCCGCGAGAGCTTTTTTGCGATTCTCTTCCATAGACAGTCCTCAACGAAGTGAGCCGCCATTATTTCATATTCAGCGCGCGACGCTCATCTGATATGCGATGAATTCGCAGAGATTTCTCAGCGATTGTCGGTTTCATCCAGTAGTGGCCAGGTCTCGACTACTGTATACGCGGACGCGGCGCCGCCCGTGTCTGATCGAATCAAACTGAAGTTCGTTGCCCGCCAAGCGATCGGCGACATTGCTTGCAGCACAGGGGCTTGCGAGACCTTCCTCGCGAGCGTTACATGCGCGCGCAGGCGCTCGCAAGGCAATCCAATCGCATGGTTCAATCTCTTCCAGAAATCCAGCAGCGCCGGCGGGGCGACTTGCGCCGCGGCCACGACCACCTGCGACTTCCGCCAAAACTCGAGCGAGTCGCAGGCGAAGGAGAAGCGCGGCGCTTGCATTGATCGGCCGATCTGTTGCAGCACCGCGAGCTTGAGGTCAGCCACGTCGCCGACGAACGCCAGTGTCACATGGTAGTTCTTCGGCTCTACCGGACGGCCAGGGCTCTCAAGACTCAGTTGGCGGGCGAGGCGAACCAGCTGCCGCGTGACATCCTCATCCGGCCAGAGCGCAAAAAATAATCGCATTGCAATCCTGAGCGTCCAACGGGGCGTATCAACGCTTGAGCAAGCCGAGCAGCGCCGCTCGCACGGCCTTGCGTCGCACCGTCTCGCGGTCGCCACGAAAGTGCTTCACTTGCGCGCCGACGCGAACGGCATTGCCCCGACGTGTGGCCCAGCCGAGCCAAACGGTTCCCACAGGCTTCCCGGGGACAGCGCCGCCGGGACCCGCGATGCCGGTCACGGCCACCGCCACCTGGGCGTTGCTTCGCCGAAGCGCGCCGGCCGCCATCGCTCGAACGGTGGGTTCGCTGACGGCGCCGTGTTTTTTCAAGACCGCGCGCGGCACGCCCAGCCGCCGCACCTTGGACTCGTTGCTGTAAGTGACAAACCCTTCCACGAACCAGTCCGAGCTGCCGGCAATGTCCGTCAGCGCCTTGGCAATCCATCCACCCGTGCACGATTCCGCGGTTGCGGCGCGGCGCCGCTGTTTGAGCAAGTGTCGGCCCACACGCTCTGCGAGACGCTTTAATCCGGCCTCACTGTCCGTCATGGTACGGAGCCTACTAGTTTAGAATTCCGCAATGATCGATCCGGAAGAGAAAATAAGCCACACCCCCATGATGCAGCAGTACCTGCGCATCAAGGCTCAGCATCCGGACGTGCTGCTGTTTTATCGAATGGGCGATTTCTACGAAATGTTCTACGACGATGCACGGCGCGCCGCGGAACTCTTGGACATCGCCTTGACTCAACGCGGCGCCTCCGCCGGTGCGCCCATTCCCATGGCCGGCGTGCCCGTCGTGACGCTCGATGGGTATCTCGCCAAATTGGTCCGCAAGGGCCAATCGGTGGCGATTTGCGAGCAGCGCGGCGATCCCGGGAAGGGCAAAGGCCCGATGGATCGCGAGGTGGTGCGCATCGTCACACCCGGCACCGTCACCGACGAGGCGCTGTTGGAGGAGCGGCGCGACACCGTCCTCGCCTGCGTCTGCGGCCAGGGGGGCCGCTATGGGCTCGCCTGGCTGGATCTGTCGGCAGGGCGTTTCAGCGTCATGGAACTCGCGAGCCTCGCAGCGCTCGAGGCCGAAGTCGAGCGGCTCCGTCCCGCGGAGATTTTGGCCCCGGATGGCGCGCAGCCCGCGTTGGCACGCTCCTCAGGGGAGGATTGGCCCTGGCGCGCTCGCGCGCCCTGGCATTTCGAGCTCGACTCGGCCACGCGAGCCCTGACCGAGCAGTTTCGCACCCGGGACCTTGCCGGTTACGGTTGCGCGGACAAGCCTCTGGCCATTGCAGCCGCCGGCGCCTTGCTGGCCTATGTGCGCGAGACGCAAAAATCCGCGCTGCCGCATTTGCTGTCGATCACGACCGAGGAGCGCGATGCCGCGCTCATCATGGACCCTGCGACTCGACGCAACCTCGAACTTGACGAAAGCATCGCGGGCTCGGACGAACTGACCCTCGCGGGTGTTTTTGACCGGACGACCACCGCCATGGGCGGTCGTTTGCTGCGACGTTGGCTGCATCGCCCGCTTCGAGATCGCGCCAGCTTGCGGGCCCGCTATCAGGCAGTCGCGACCCTGATCGATCAGGGTCAACACGCGGATATCGCTGAGGCTCTGGCAGCCATCGGCGATCTGGAGAGAATTCTCGCCAGAATTGCGCTGCGCTCGGCTCGGCCCCGCGATCTGGTGCAGCTGCGCCAGGCGCTCGGCGCCTTGCCTGCGCTGCGAGGCATCGTCGCCGGCGCTCAGTCGCCCTTGCTGCAGCAGCTCACGGCCGGCATCAGCGATCATCAGACCGAGCATAGCTTGCTGCAGCGAGCGATTGACGAGGCTCCGCCCCACTACCTTCGTGAGGGCGGAGTGATTGCTCAAGGGTTCGATGCGGAATTGGATGAACTGCGCGCCCTCGGCAGCAACACCGAGCAATTCCTGGTCGATCTTGAACAGCGAGAACGAGAACGCAGCGGCCTGTCCAGTTTGAAACTGGGCTTCAACCGGGTACAGGGCTTTTTCATCGAAGTAAACCGCAGTCAGGCCGACAAGGTCCCCGCCGAGTACCTGCGCCGGCAAACCGTCAAGTCGGCCGAGCGTTTCATAACCCCGGAATTGAAGTCTTTCGAGGACAAGGTCTTGGGAGCGCGCGAGCGTGCGCAGGCGCGGGAGCGGCTGCTCTATGAGACCGTACTCGAGCAGCTGTCGGACAATCTAGCCGCGCTGCAGGCCAGCGCCGCGGCCATCGCGGAAATCGACGTCCTCAGTTGTTTCGCCGAGCGTGCCACCACGCTTCAGTGTGCGCAGCCGGAATTGGTCGACGAGCCCACGCTGCGCATCGATGGCGGGCGCCATCCGGTGGTCGAACGCGCGGGACGCGAGCCTTTCATACCCAATGATGTGCGATTGGACGATTCGCGCCGCATGCTCATTATCACGGGCCCGAATATGGGCGGAAAAAGCACGTATATGCGCCAGACTGCGCTGATCGTGATTCTCGCGCACATCGGCTGTTTTGTACCGGCCCGGCGCGCAATCCTGGGACCCATGGATCGCATCTTCACGCGCATCGGCGCCTCCGACGACCTGGCCGGCGGTCGCTCGACCTTCATGCTCGAAATGACCGAAACTGCGAATATATTGAACAATGCCACCGAGAAAAGCTTGGTGCTGATGGACGAGGTCGGCCGCGGCACCAGCACCTTCGACGGGCTTTCGCTTGCCTGGGCCTGCGCGGCGTTCATCGCAACGAAAATCCGTGCCTTCACGCTGTTTGCGACGCATTACTTCGAACTCACCAGCCTGGCGGGCGAGGCGCCCGGGGTGGTGAATGTGCATGTCGAAGCGGTTGAGCATGGAGACCGGCTGGTATTCCTGCACAGCGTCAAGGACGGCCCGGCCAACCAAAGCTATGGGCTGCAAGTCGCGGCGCTCGCGGGCATTCCCAAATCGGTGACCACGCAGGCGCGCCGCTATCTGACCGAGCTCGAGCGCGAGCGCGACGCGCTGCGCAGCTACAGCTCACCCCAAGGGGAATTGCCGCTATTCGCCTCGGCGCCGGCACCTCAGCGCGAATCGGCGGCGCTGTCGGCGCTGCGCGCCGCGGACCCGAACGCCTTGAGCCCGAAGGACGCCCTCGATTTATTGTTCCAACTCAAGAAGCTCGATCGCGACGACGCGCTTTAATCGATGAACTTTCCCGAGCGCAGGAAAGCGCCGGTCTGGTGCGCAACCGACCGGGAGAATGGCAGGCCGGTGTGGCTCACCGGCATCACCAGGTGCTGCGAAATTCCCGCGAGCCGCGTCTCATCGACAAAAACGGTGCCATCGTTCGGCGCACCGCGTGCGCCCACGAGCTTTCCCAACCCCACGCTCAAGCTGCCGGCAATCACGCCGAGGTCGCGCTGCCCTCCCCAGCGGCGCTCGCGCGGACTCAGCAGTTCCTCATGAACACCCCTTCCCAAGAGCGTTTTACCAAGCGGCAAACGGGCGAGATTTACCGCCGAGCGGCTGCCGTTGAGCGGCGAGCCCAAGAATACGATACGTCCGGGCGGCAAGCGCTCAGCAATGCCCGCCTCGAATAATTTCAAGATCACCAGGCCACCCAAGCTGTGGCCCACCAAATGCAGCGTGTCCGCGCGCAGTTCACCCAAGTATTCTCGGAGCGCGTGCGCATTGCGGCTGACGCTCGATTTCACGGATGCGTAATTGAAGGCGCGCGTCTCGGCGTTTAGCTCGGCCGCCAGTCGTTTGCGCAGGAAACCGCCCTCGATGCCTGTGAGCCAAAGACCATGCACGTACACGACAACCGTGGTCATTCCGTGGCTAGAGCCGCAATTCGGCAATCACATTGCGGTTGGTGCTCGAGGAAACCGTGTCGAGCGCGTCGAGCGCCGACGCCCAGCGAAATTGCGCATGCTCGCTGTCGCTCAATATCACCGGCACACGCTGCGGCAATCGCAGCGAAAATGCGTGTTCGAGATTGCGCGTGATGCCCGGGGCATACACTTTGCCGAATGCCGGCATGATTTCGTACACTTGCGTCCATTGCAGATTCACCAGCACACCCTGAGTGATGCCGGTTTCCTCGATCACCTCGCGTCTGGCGGCGGCATCGGCAAGTTCGCCCCATTCGAGGCTGCCCGTGACGGATTGCCAATACCCTGGCGGCCGGCGCCGTTCGAGCAGCAGAAATTCTCCGTCCTCGGTATAGATCACGATCAAGACGGATTCGGGCCGGCGAAATTGCTGCAAGGGTCACTCGATCTTGGGCGGCGTGCGCACGCGAATGTGCAGCTCGCGCAGCTGAGCTTCACTCACTTCCGTGGGCGCGTCCATCAGCAGATCCGCGGCCGTCTGCGTCTTCGGGAAGGCAATCACGTCGCGGATGCTGTCGGCGCCGGCCATGAGCATCGCCAGCCGGTCCAGACCAAAGGCAATCCCCCCATGCGGCGGCGCCCCCATCTTGAGTGCGTCGAGCAAGAACCCGAATTTTGCACGAGCCTCTTCCGCTGAAATGCCCAACAGGTCGAACACGGCGGATTGCAATTCTTGATTGTGAATTCTCACCGAGCCGCCGCCGATCTCTGAGCCGTTCAGGACCATGTCGTAGGCCTTCGCGATCGCCTCTCCCGGACTTGCGGTCAATGCCGCGCTGTCCAGGTTCGCCGGACTGGTGAAGGGATGATGCATGGCCTGCCAACGCTTGGCATCGGCGTCCCATTCGAACATCGGAAAATCCACCACCCACAGGGGCCGCCAGCCGGCAGCGACCATCTTCAAGTCTTGGCCCACCTTTAAGCGAAGCGCACCCAGCGCATCGCTCACGACTTTGGCGCTGTCCGCGCCAAAGAAAATCAAATCGCCATCCTGAGCCGCGACGCGCGCCAGGATGGCGCTGATGGCCGAATCGCTCAGGAATTTCAAAATCGGCGATTGCAGCCCCTCGCGCCCTTTCGCAAGCTGATTGACCTTGACGTACGCCAGACCCTTCGCGCCATAGCGCGCGACATACGCCGTATAGTCATCGATCTCCTTGCGCGATAGTTTGCCGCCTTGAGGGACGCATAGCGCCGCCACGCGGCCGCGAGGATCGGCGGCAGGCGCTGCAAACACTTTGAAGTCGCAGCCCCGCACTAAGTCGGCGACATCCACCAATTCCAGCGGCACGCGCAAATCCGGCTTGTCGGACCCATAACGGCGCATCGCCTCGGCGTAGCTCATCCGCGGCATGGGGCTCGGCAATTCGACGCCCAAGACCTGCTTGAAGAGGTAGTGCACCAATCCTTCCATCAAATGCTGAATCTGCTGCTGATCCAGGAAGGAGGTCTCGATATCGAGCTGCGTGAACTCCGGCTGGCGGTCGGCGCGCAGGTCCTCGTCGCGGAAACAGCGCACGATCTGGTAGTACCGGTCGAATCCGGAAATCATCAGCAATTGTTTGTAGATTTGCGGCGACTGCGGCAAGGCAAAGAACTTTCCCGGGTGCGTGCGGCTCGGCACCAGATAGTCCCGGGCGCCCTCCGGAGTCGCCTTGGATAACATGGGCGTCTCGATATCCGCGAATCCCGCCTCGTCCAGAAAGTGGCGCATGGCGCGCGTGATCCGGTGGCGCAGCAGCAAACGCTCGCGCATCTCCTCGCGCCGCAGATCCAGATACCGGAAGCGCAATCGAACTTCCTCGCTCACGGTCTCGTCGAGCTGAAAGGGTAGCGGCTCTGAGCGGTTGAGAATCTCCAGATCCTGGCATAGCACTTCGACTTGCCCGGACTTGAGATTGGCATTGGCGGTGCCCGGCGGCCGGCTCCGCACCAGACCGGTCACCTTGAGCACGAATTCGTTGCGCACGCGCTCCGCCAGCGCAAACACCTCGGCTTTGTCCGGATCGAATACGATCTGCAGCAGGCCTTCGCGATCGCGTAAATCGACGAAAATGACGCCGCCGTGATCACGTCGACGCTGGGCCCACCCGGCCACGGTGACGACCTTGCCGGTCGATGTTTCATCGACCCGGCCGCAATAATGAGTGCGCATAAGCAACAGCAACCAAAAAGGGGAAGCGCGGGATGCTAAGGCCTCAAGGCCCGCTCGGGCAAGTGCTTATCGCTTTAGCGCCGGCGTTTGACCTTGAGCGGTTTGCGCTTGGAGCGCGCGGCACGCGGCGCACTCTTCCCTTTGGCCGGTTTCTGGCTGCTCGAGGCCTTATCAGCGGCCTTTTCTACCGGCTTGTCCTTGCCGGCGGCCGTCTCCTTCGCGGGCGGCGCCGCAGGCGTCGTCTCGGCAGACTTGGTCTCGCCGTCCGACGCTTTCGCATCCTTCGCCTTCGAATCCGTCTCTTTCTCTTTGGGCGCATCCTCGGGCCGGTCGGCCAAATTGCGTTGGTTTTCCTTGTCGCCCTTGAAATCGGTTTCGTACCAGCCGCCGCCCTTGAGCCTGAACACGGGGGCCGACATCAGCCGGGTCAGTTGTGCCTTACCGCAATGAGGGCATTTCTTGAGCGGCGCATCGCTGACTTTCTGCATGGCCTCCAGTTCGTGGCCGCAACTCTTGCACTGATACTCGTAAAAAGGCATGGAATTCCTCTTCAGGGACTTGAGCCCCGAACTATAACGAACTTAAACGCTTGGCTCGGGGCGCTGGATTTTAGTGCAGGCGTTCCTTTTCGAACACCAGCGCGTCGCGCTTGAGCTTGGCGATCACGCGGTCGCCCGCGATGAAGTCGCCTTTGAGAATGCGCTGCGCCAACGGATTCTCGATTTGCGCTTGGATGGCGCGCTTCAGCGGCCGGGCGCCGTACACGGTATCGAATCCCGCCTCGCCGATCTTGTCGCGCGCATCATCGTCGAGCCGAAGCGTGATGTCGCGCTCCGCCAGGCGCTGCCGTAGGCGTCCCAGCTGAATATCGACGATGGACCGAATCTGTTCCCGGCCCAGCGAGTGGAATACCACGATTTCATCGACGCGATTGATGAATTCCGGCCGGAAATGCTGCGTCACCACCTGCATGACGGCCTCCTTCATCTTCGCGTAGTTTGCCTCGCCGGAGAGTTCCTGAATCACCTGGGATCCCAGGTTCGACGTCATGATCACGACGCAATTGCGGAAATCCACCGTGCGGCCCTGGCCATCGGTGAGCCGCCCATCGTCCAACACTTGCAGCAAGACGTTGAACACGTCCGGATGGGCCTTCTCGATTTCATCCAACAGGATGACACAGTACGGCCGGCGGCGAACTGCCTCGGTCAAATAGCCGCCCTCCTCGTAGCCGACGTAGCCCGGAGGCGCGCCGATCAAGCGGGCGACCGAGTGCTTCTCCATGAATTCCGACATGTCGATGCGGATCAAGGCATCTTCCGTATCGAACATGAATTCCGCCAACGCCTTGCAGAGCTCGGTCTTGCCGACGCCCGTGGGGCCCAAGAACATGAACGAGCCGCTGGGTCGATTCGGATCGGACAAACCCGCGCGCGTGCGTCGAATCGCGTCGGCCACCGCCTTGACGGCCTCTTGCTGGCCGACGACGCGCTTGCCCAACACTTCTTCCATCCGCAGCAATTTGTCGCGCTCGCCCTCGAGCATTCGCGACACGGGAATTCCGGTCCACTTCGAGACGATTTCCGCCACTTCGGTTTCGGTCACGGAGTTGCGCACCAGCTGATTGGGTTTCTGCTCGACCTCCAGCGCTTTGGCCAATTTCTGCTCCAGCGCAGGAATGCGGCCGTACTGCAACTCGGACATGCGCGCCAAGTCCTGCGCGCGCCGCGCCGTGTCAAGATCCTGGCGTGCGCGCTCCAGTTCCTCTTTGATGTGGGCGGCGCCTTGCACCGTGGCCTTCTCGGCCTTCCATATTTCCTCGAGATCGGAGTATTCCTTCTCCAGGCTTTTCAGCGTGTCGTTCAAGGCGCTCAGGCGCTTGCGCGACGCCTCGTCGCTCTCTTTCTTCAGCGCCTCGCGCTCGATCTTCAGCTGAATGATGCGCCGATCCAGTTTATCGAGTGCCTCGGGCTTGGAATCGATTTCCATGCGGATCAAGGATCCCGCCTCATCGATCAGATCGATCGCCTTGTCGGGCAGCTGGCGATCCGCGATATAGCGATGCGACAAGGTAGCCGCGGCCACGATGGCCGGATCCGTGATTTCCACGCCGTGGTGGACTTCGTAGCGCTCTTTCAGCCCGCGCAAGATGGCGATGGTGTCTTCGACCGAGGGCTCATCCACGAGCACTTTCTGGAAACGCCGCTCGAGCGCCGCATCCTTCTCGATGTACTTTCGATATTCATCGAGCGTCGTCGCGCCGACGCAATGCAACTCGCCGCGCGCCAGAGCGGGCTTCAGCATGTTGCCGGCGTCCATCGCGCCCTCGGCCTTGCCGGCTCCCACCATGGTGTGCAATTCGTCGATGAACAGAATCACCTGACCTTCTTGTTTGGCCAGGTCGTTGAGAACCGCTTTCAGGCGCTCCTCGAACTCGCCGCGAAACTTCGCGCCCGCGATGAGCGCGCCCATGTCGAGCGCCAGAATGCGCTTATTGCGCAAGCCCTCCGGCACTTCATCGTTGATGATGCGTTGGGCCAAGCCTTCGACGATCGCGGTCTTGCCCACGCCCGGCTCGCCGATCAGCACGGGATTGTTCTTGGTGCGCCTTTGCAGAACTTGAATCGTGCGGCGAATTTCATCGTCGCGACCGATCACGGGATCCAGCTTGCCCTGGGTCGCGCGCTCCGTCAGATCGATGCTGTACTTTTCCAGCGCCTGGCGATTCTCCTCGGCACCCGCGTCCTCGACCTTGGCGCCCCCGCGCACTTCCTCGATGGCTTTTTCCAGATTGGCGCGCGTCGCGCCGTTTGCCTTGAGGAGCCGGCCCAGCTCGCCGCGATCATCGCAGGCAGCGAGCACGAACAGTTCGCTGGAGATGAACTGATCGCCGCGCTGCTGCGCCAGCTTGTCGGTGACATTCAACAGCTTGTTCAGATCGTTGCCGAGCAGCACTTCGCCGCCCGACCCCTCGACCTTGGCTATCCGGTCGAGCGCCCCGCCGAGGTCCGAGCGTAGCTTGGGGACTTGAACGCCGGCCTTCTCAAGCAGGGGCCGGGCAGTGCCGCCCTGCTGATCGAGCAGCGCCGCCATGAGGTGCACCGGCTCGATGTACTGATTGTCGCGACCCACGGCGAGGGACTGGGCATCGGCCAGTGCCTGCTGGAATTTGGTCGTCAGCTTGTCCATTCGCATAGGTAATCCCTCGAGAACTCACTCGGAATACAGGAGGAAATGGGGATGCAAGGCCGCCAATTCAACGGTATTTTCACGCTTCCCGCCAGATCAGGGTGGCCTGCCGCCCGGTGAGGCCGTCGCGCCGGTGCGAGAAATAGCGCTCCGCGTGAGCAAAGGTGCACTCGCCCCCGCCATAGATGCGGGTCACGCCGAGCGTTTCGAGCCGCCTGCGCGCGAGCATCCCCAGATCCGCCATGAAGCGCCCTCGGGCATTGCGCGCAAAGGCCTCGACGGCCTGCGCATCGCCACTCAAAAGCGCATCGCGCACTTCCGCGCCCACTTCGAAATGCTCACGCCCAATGGCCGGCCCCAGCCACGCCATCAGGCGTCCCGTGGGCACCCCCACGGCGCGCACCGTGGCCTCGATCACGCCGGCCGCCAGTCCGCGCCAGCCCGCGTGGGCGGCTGCCACCCTGTCGCCGGAATCTGTCGTGAACACGATAGGCAGGCAGTCCGCGGTGAGAATCGCGCAGACCCTGCCCGCTTCCCGCGCCACCGCCGCGTCCGCGGGATCCGCGGCCTGGGCCGAATCAAGATCTACGACCGTTGCCCCATGCACCTGAGACAGCCAGGACGGCTCACGGGGCAATGCCGCCCCAACCGTAAGTCGGCGCCGATTTTCGGCTACCGCGACAGGGTCATCACCGACATGAGCGCCCAGATTGAAGCAGGCATAAGGGGCTTGGCTGGCGCCGCCGCCCGCCTCGCCGCGCAGGGTCGACACCACGCGCACCCCTTGGGGCGCCGGCCAGTCAGCCTCGAACCAGGGTACCGTCATCGAGCGCGCTCGAGTTCCGCGGCCGCGCGCGCGTCATCGCGCAGCGCGAGCAGCAGCCTATGAAAGTCTTCAGGGACGGGACTATGCAGCCCCATTCGTCGGCCGGTCCGCGGGTGATCGAACCCGAGTGTCGCCGCGTGCAATGCCTGGCGTTTAAAGGCGCGCAAGGTCGTGAGCAGGGCTTGAGATGCGCCGCGCGGTTGCGTCAATCGACCGCCGTACACCGGATCGCCGACGATCGGGTATTTCAGGTGTGACAAGTGCAGGCGTATCTGGTGCGTTCGCCCGGTCTCGAGCTGCACCGACAGATAGGTATGCGCTCGAAAGCGCTCGATCACCCGGTAGTGCGTCACCGCCGGCCGGCCGCTCTCGCGCACCGCCATTCTTAAGCGATCGCTGCGATTGCGTCCGATGGGCGCATCGATGGTGCCGCCGCCCGTCATGACACCCACGCAAACCGCCAGATAATTTCGCGACATCGTGCGCGCCAGGAGCTGCCGCGATAGCGAAGTTTGCGCCTCGGCGGTGCGCGCCACGACGAGCAGGCCGCTGGTGTCCTTGTCCAGGCGATGGATCAGGCCGGCGCGCGGCAATTTCCCCAACGCGGAATCCAAGCCCAGCAGGGCATTTTGCAGGGTGTGACTGGGATTCCCTGCTCCAGGGTGTACGACCAATCCTGCCGGCTTGTCGATCACCAGCAGGTGCGCATCTTCGTAAGCCAGCCGCAGGGCAATTGCCTCGGGCAGAACCTTAGGATTGGGCTCCTCAGCCTTCATTTGCACCCGCACGCGGGCACCCGCCGCCACCAGGTCGCGGGGCTTTAACCGTTTCCGGCCCACCAACACCGCGCCGTCCTCGATCCAGCCTTTGATTCGCGTCCGCGAATGCTGGGGTAACAGGCGCGCCAGGGCGCTATCCAGGCGACGACCCGCCAATTCCGGCGGAATCGTCAGATCGATCACTTGGAACTCTGCGCTCATAAGGGCACTCGAAGCTACCGTCGGGTCACGTCGGGTATACTGCCGCGCTTTCGGGCCCACCCAACGGGCCGTCCATTGTAAGGAATCGCTTGTGAGACTGCGTGATCTTGTCCAACCGGGCCGTATTTTCGTCGTGGCCATCGGTGTCGTGATGCTGGCCACCGGCTGCCGCAGCCACCGCGCCGAGGACGCCAAGTCCGGTCCCGAGCAAATCTACGCCAAGGCGCAAAAGGCCATTCGAAATTCCAGTTATGCGGAGGCGGTCAAGCAGCTCGAAGCGCTGCAGTCGCGTTTCCCCTTCAGCGAACCCGCCCGACAAGCGCAGCTGGATTTGATTTATGCCTATTATAAAAATCACGAAGTCGACCCCGCGGTCGATGCCGCCGATACCTTCATCCGCGAGAATCCGACCAATCCGCGCGTCGACTACGCCTACTACATGAAGGGTCTGGTGTACTTCGAGCGTCAGTCGAATTGGCTGGAGCGCCGCTTCAACGTCGATCTGTCGCAGCGCCCACCCGTCAATGCCAAGAAATCGTTCGATGCCTTTCAGCAGCTGCTCGAGAAATTCCCGCACAGCCAGTACGTCGGCGATGCCCAGCAGCGCATGGTTTACCTGCGCAATCGCCTGGCCGATTTCGAATTGCACGTGGCCCTGTACTACATGCGCCGCGGCGCGTATGTGGGCGCTCTGAACCGCGCCAAATACTGCGTGGAAAACTACGACGGCGCGCCGGCGGTCAAGGATTCGTTGAAGGTCATCGTCAATGCCTACTACGACCTCAACATGACGGATCTGGCGAAAGATGCCGAGCGCGTCTACGCCGACAACTATCCGGGCTCGACCAAGGACATCGAGCGCAAGAAGGCTTGGTACCGGCGCATTTTTTAGCTGTCGATTGCCGGCGCGACGTGGGTCAATGCGATTTGTAGCCGCTGGTGATCGGGTAGCGCCAATCACGGCCGAAGGCGCGGCCGCTCACCCGCACGCCCGGCGGTGCCTGGCGGCGTTTGTACTCGTTGCGCTTCACCAAATCCAAGATTCGCCCCACCGTGGCGCGATCGAAGCCGCGCGCGGCGATTTGATCGACTGAGAGATCTTCTTCGATGAACGCCTCGAGGATCGGGTCAAGGACTTCGTACGGCGGCAGGCTATCGGTGTCCTTCTGATCGAACCGCAGTTCCGCCGACGGAGGCCGGTCGATGACCCGCGTCGGAATCACCTCGGATTGCGCATTTCGCCAGCGGCACAAGCGATAAACCAACAGCTTGCTGCAATCCTTGATGGGTGCGAATCCTCCCGCCATGTCGCCGTAGAGGGTCGCGTAGCCCACGGCCATTTCGCTCTTATTGCCGGTGGTGAGCAGCATTTTCCCGGTCTTGTTGGAAATGCCCATGAGAAGCACGCCCCGGCAGCGCGATTGAATGTTTTCTTCCGCCGTATCCGGCGCCCGGCCGGCAAATTCCTCTTTCAAGGCGGCGAGCGTCGCCTCGAACATCCCTTCGATGGAAATTTCGCTGTGTTGGACGTGCAGGTTCTTCGCTTGCAGCGCGGCGTCGTCCTTGCTCATTTGCGAGGTGTAGCGCGAGGGCATGGCCACCGAATGCACCCGGTCGGCGCCCAGCGCGTCGACCGCGATGACCAAGGTGAGCGCCGAATCGATGCCGCCCGACAATCCCATCACCACGCCCGGGAAACGGTGCTTGGTGACGTAGTCGCGGGTGCCCTGCACCAGCGCACCGTACACGCTCTCCTCCTGGCCCTGCAGGGGCACCATGTCCGAAGGAATGGGATGCACGGTGCCGGATGCATCGAGTCCTAGATCTACGACGTACAGGCCCTCGGTGAAGGCGGGCGCGCGTTGCGTCACCGTGCCCTCGGCGTCCATGACAAAGGAATTGCCGTCGAAGACCAGCTCATCCTGTCCGCCGATCAAATTGCAGAACACGACGGGGATGCCGGTCTCACGGATCCGTTCCCGCACCACATGCTGCTCGCGCTGAGTCTGCTTATCGACTTCGTAGGGCGATGCATTGATCACGAGCAGCACCTGCGCGCCCGCCTGACGCGCCTGACGGGCGGGCGCCGAGTCCCAGGCGTCTTCGCACACCATCACGCCGGCTTTCACGCCGTGAATTTCGATGATGGTCGGCTCGGTACCCGGCGTGAAGTAGCGCTTCTCGTCGAACACCCGATAGTTCGGCAGACAGGCTTTGCGGTGATTTGCGAGCACCTTGCCATCGCGAATCACGATCGCCGCGTTGAAAATCTTGCTGCCCGCGTATTCCGGATAGCCTGCGATCAATGTGATGCCGCGCACTTCTTGTTTGAGCCGCTCCAGCGAGCGCGCCACTTGCAAGCGCATGCCGGAGTGAAACAACAGATCCTCCGGCGGGTAACCCGACACGGCGAGTTCCGGCAACATGACAATGTCGGCCCGGTAGCGGTCGCGTGCTTCGTTGGCCGCGGCCACGATCCGCGACGTGTTGCCGTCGACATCGCCTACAACCAAGTTTAGCTGCGCCATGACACAACGCAGTTGCGCAGGGTGGCTCAAGTCCTTCTCCTCATTTGAGCCGCTTTGCGATGGCGGAACCCATTTCCGCGGGCGAGTGCACGGTGGTAATGCCGGCGGCTTCGAGCGCAGCGAATTTCGCCGCCGCCGTACCCTTGCCGCCGGCCACGATGGCACCCGCATGACCCATGCGCTTGCCGGGCGGCGCCGCCACCCCGGCGATGTAGGCGACGACGGGTTTGCTGACGCTCTTGCGAATGAACGCCGCCGCAGCTTCCTCGTCGCTGCCGCCGATCTCGCCCACCATCACGATACCTTCGGTCTGCGGGTCTTGTTCGAACAATGCCAGGACCTCGACGAAGTTCATGCCGCGCACGGGGTCGCCGCCTATTCCGACGCAGGTGCTCTGGCCCAGTCCATTGTTGGTGGTCTGGAATACCGCCTCGTAGGTCAAGGTCCCCGAGCGCGAGACGAT
>Ga0210406_10002004_pt1 | contig 23791 bp, 15 predicted proteins | sample IncBWC30MmetaG_FD_155454 | JGI IMG/M metagenome (GOLD analysis project Ga0210406, IMG submission 155454) | Forest soil microbial communities from Barre Woods Harvard Forest LTER site, Petersham, Massachusetts, United States - Inc-BW-C-30-M | ecosystem: Environmental > Terrestrial > Soil >...
ACAAGCCATAATATAGGGGGTAATACACATTTCAAGATGGGAAAACCTATTTAAGTTCTACGGACGGAACGATTTAGAAGGAATGCGCAGAGTTTCCGGAGAGCACTCGCAGTAAACTCCCGCTAGAGAGCGGTCGGAATTGGCGTCGTCAAGGATTCGCAAGGCAGCGACGTCCCATTTGTAGAATCTTCGGGATTCTAATTGACAAAAACCCCTTCTGGAATAGAATCTCAGCCAATCATAGTGTCGTTGTCTGTCAACGGGGTGGAACCAATGCTTAAGTCTTATTTATTGCGGTCTTCTTGTGCACTTATCTTGATTCTCGGCTGGGCGCTTTCTCTACCTGCGCAAATCACAACCGGTGAAATTACTGGAACGGTGATGGATCCGAGCGGCGCTGCAGTGGCGGGCGCAACTGTCTCGGCCGTCTGTCCGGACACAAACCAGACGCACGAGGTGACGTCTGGCAGCGTAGGCGAATACCGGCTGTCCGACTTGGCCATTTGCGTCTATAGCGTCTCGGTTTCCTCTCAGGGGTTCAAGACGACGGTGCGCAACGTGACGGTTACCGTCGCACAGGTGACCAAGTCGGATTTCCGGCTCGAGGTAGGCCAGCGCACGGAAACCGTCATGGTGGAAGCAGCCACCCCGCTGGTGGAGTTCTCCCAAGGCGTAAATAACGAGGTAGACACGAAGGCTATCTTGGATCTACCGACGGAGGGCCGTGATTTTAAGTCCATCTTGGCCCTTACCCCCGGCGTGCAACGCACGCCGGGTGGCGGTTTTCTGGACGTTAGCGTGAGCGGCCAGCGCACCACCACCAACAATTACATGATCGACGGCATGCCCAACAACGACCGCTTCTACGGTAGCGAGGTTGTCGGGCAGCCCGGCGTACTGGGGATCCCGGCTTCCGTGCTCGGTAACGATTCCATCTCCGAGTACACCGTTCAGCAGCTTCCGACGGCAGAGAACGGGGTCAAGGGGGGTGCTGCAATCAACGTGACGCTCAAGAGCGGCACCAACGATTTCCACGGCACGGCCTTCTATTTCGGAGACTACGACTGGCTGAATGCGAAGAACTTCTTCTCCACAACCACACTCCCCTATCACAATCACAATTACGGAGCCAATGTAGGTGGGCCGATCATCAAGGACCGCACGTTCTTTTTTTTCGCGTGGGAAGGGCAGCGTAACAAGTCCCTGGAGCCTTATAATCTGCCCATCCCCACGCAAGGCGATCTGGCCGCGGCCCTGGCGGACTTCGCCAATCCCGCTGTCAACCCGAATAACCTGCCTCTGAATTCGGCAGGCTTGAACCTGCTGAAGTATTACCCGTGTTCAAATGGCGCTGGCGGAATTGTTTCCTGCACGCCCGCCGCGGCTAACGCCGCGGTAGCCACCGGCGGGTTCACGCAGACCATTTCGAGCCCCAATACTGACAAGATGGGCAGCTTCATTATCCGGGTTGACCATAGGATGAACGACAAAATGAACATCTCGGGGCGCTATATGTTCGCTGACAGCACCCAATCCGCACCACTCGGCGGATATACGCTTCCGCCGGCGCCTGGCAGCGGCCTCAAACCCGACGCATTTAACTCCATCGCTCCGACACGCGTGCAAATGCTCGGTGCCACCTGGACCTATAGCATCGCTGCCAACAAAATTCTCGATGTACGCTTCAACTGGTCGCGCTACTCACAGATCCTGGCACCGAATAACAACGTTAATCCCCTGAGCCTGGGCATCGACACGGGTCCCCTGAACCCGGCCGATTTCGGAGTGCCGCCGGTCTATGCCAGCTCGGTGACCGGGGGGAACCCTGGTGGTATACAAGGCTACCCACTCAGCACCCGCCCCACGCAGACGTACGATGTGTCGACCCATTTTACCTGGACCAAGGGCACTCATAGCTTCAAGTTTGGTGGCAACTACCAGTACGCCTCTACGTTCAGTCTGCGGAATCGCGCGCGGACCGGCCTAATCAGTTTCCAAACTGATTTTGAGACCCTCATTGACCAGTTGCTTACTGGCCGGCTCGACCAGGCTGGCCGCTCCTTTGGCGATACTTCACGCCACCTCTACCAGCCCTCGATGGGATTGTTTTTCCAGGATGAGTGGAAAGTCACCCCGCGCGTGACGGTCAGTTACGGCTTGCGCTGGGACATCAATGGTGCGTTGGGTGACGCCGACAAGAATGGCTCCAATTTCTTCCCCTGTGCTCCTCCTGAGCCAACAGTCTGCGCGCCGAGCGGGTTTCCGAACGGCCTGGTTCAGCTGCAGCAGGGGTTCCCTCGACTCTATAACCTGGACCTCAAAGACTTTGGCCCACGCGCTGGACTGGCTTGGGACATCTTCGGCAATGGCAAGACCTCTTTCCGAGTTGGTTACGCCATGGCTTACGACGTGGCAAATTTTTCGGCTATCAGCGCGCCTTATGTTTTCCAGGGTGCCCGAGCGGGGGCCTTTACGAACTCCGACCTGGGCGTTTTCTCGGTCAATCCAATAGGCGGAGGAGATGCAAGCTTGCCGGTTTTGTTCGAAGCGTTCGGGCCGAATACATGCTACAACCCGGCCACCAATACCACTGCGCCGGACTTCGTCTGCATTGGTCCGCAAGCGGGAAGCGCCAACCCGAACGTGCCGTTCCAAACCTTTGGCGCCAGTCCCGCGAGCACACCGCCGTTTAACATTTTCGGAACCGTTCCGAATTTGAAGACGCCAAGAATCCAGTATTACAACGCGACAATTCAACACGAGCTATTCAGAAACAACGCAATCACCGTGACCTACCTTGGCTCTCACGGAACAAATAGTCTTCTAAACCGCAGCCTTAATAACCGTCCCGTTGGCTGCTGGGATACGGTCAATGATGTGCAGCTAACTACCGGGAATTGTGCGCGGCCGTTTGATTCCCAGTATCTGTTGAATGGCGTGCCCAACTTCAATTACATCATTCAATTGACCAACGATGGGTACTCCCGCTACAACGCCCTGCAGGTGACTTACCGCCAGCGGGATTGGCACGGGCTCAATACCACGGTCAATTTCACCTGGTCGAACTGTATTGATACCAATTCCGTAAATCGCGGCGGTGGGTCGACTGTTCCGATCGAGGAGAATCCTTACAACCCCAGAACCAGGGTCCGTGCGATACAGATGTCCGGCTGAACTTCAATGCTGGCGTGGTCTACGACGTTCCTCGCTGGCATGCCGCAGGACGCTTTGGGGAGGGTTGGCAGATCGGGTCTGTAGTGACAGCTCTGACCGGGCGTCCCTGGACCGCGTTGCTAAGCAGCGGCGGCGACGAGTCCGGCCAGGACCTGGTTTACCAACGGCCAGATTGTACGGGAGTGAAACCTGTTTACCAATTCAGTGACCCCAATAGCCCCACCATTACGAATACGCCCGCGGTGTTTTCCATTCCGGCCCCCAACACCATCGGGACCTGCGGCCGCAACGCTTTCCGCTCACCCGAATTCACGCAGTGGGACTTTAACCTCATCAAGACCACCAAGATCACGGAAAGGGTGAGCCTCCAGCTCCGCTTTGAGGTCTCCAACCTGTTGAACCATCCTAATTTCAGTCCGATTCCGAGTAGCGCGACGATCTCTCAGAGCAGGATTGACAACTTCCCAAACACTAGCTTCTCCACGTACGGGCAGACGCCGGATATCGCCGCCGGCAACCCGTTCCTTGCTCAAGGCGGCGCGCGCGCTGCGCAGATAGGGGCGAAGGTCATTTTCTGATCTTCGGCTCTAGGTTTTGGTTCCCAAAGAGGAGTCTGCTACAATGCAGACTCCTTTTTCTTTTATGCGGCGCGCTTGCATCCTTTCCCTCTTCGTTCTGTTGCCCGCTCTCGCCGCGGCGGCCACAGACCAACCCAACGTTATCCTGATCACGTTGGATACGGTCCGGGCTGACCGGATGGGCTTTCTCGGCTCAAAGCTTGGTTTGACCCCACACCTGGATGCGCTGGCGGGCCAGAGCGTTGTGTTCGAGCGCGCATACTCCCAGGCGCCCATTACGCCAGTCTCTCACGCGACCATACTCACCGGGACTTATCCCCAGTACCACGGCATCCGCAACTTCGGCGATCGTTTGCCTCCCAGCGTCCCCTTTCTACCCGAAATTCTCCACGCCCAGGGCTACCACACGGGTGCCTTTGTCGGCAGCATCATCCTCGACCCGAAAAACGGGTTTGCCTCCGGATTCGAGCGCGGCTTCGATGTCTACAACGCAGGCTTTCACCGGCAGAAGACAGGGGAGCGCCGCGAGGCCTCCATGCAACGCCGCGGCGAAGTGACCCTGGGACATGTGCTCGAATGGCTCGGCCAGCAGCAGGGCGGCCCGTTTTTCCTGTGGTTTCACCTATGGGACGCGCACGACCCCTACAATCCACCTGAACCGTTCCGCAGCCGGTTTCCGAACGCCCCTTACAACGGGGCTATCGCCTACGTGGATGACACTGTAGGGAAGCTGCTTGACTATTTGCGGAGCCAGGGGCTGTATGACAATGCGGTCATCGCCGTTGCCGCCGATCACGGCGAATCCCTGGGCGAGCATGGTGAACTGACTCACAGTATTTTTCTTTATGACGCTACCATCCACGTGCCCCTCCTCCTCAAACTGCCCGGCAATCGTTCTGCCGGCCAGCGTGTCGATGCTGCGGCAAGCCTGGTGGATCTGGCGCCGACCCTCCTCAACTCGATGGAGAAAACGGCGCCTCCGGCCATGCAGGGGCGTTCGCTCCTCCCTCTGATTGGAAACCCGCACCCTGAAAACCGTCCTTCGTTTGCCACCGGCGACCACTCCGAACGCTCGTTCGGATGGAGCGCACTTGTTTCCTTGCGCACTGGCAACCAGCTTTACGTGCGCGCGCCAAAGCCCGAGCTTTACGACCTGGCCTCAGACCCCGGCGGGAAGCTAAACCTCTATCCTGGCAACCGAGCCGCCGCGGTGCGCCTCGCGATCCAGCTCGATAGTTTCGTGAAGCGCATCAGCACAGGGGCACCTCAGGCTTTGCAGGACGGACTTGACGAAAAAAGCAGGGAAAAGCTCTCCGCGCTGGGCTACGTGGCCTCTGGAAAGACCGGCCCGCCCACAGGCATTGACCCCAAAGACCGCATCGATGTGGCCAACGATATGCACGATGCCAGCTTGGCCATCGAAGAGGGAAAGGAAGCCACCGTCATCCCGCTGCTGCTGCACGTGGTGGCCAAAGACCCGCAAATCCAGGCGGCGCAGTATTACCTGGGCATCGCTTACTCCCGCAAGGGCAACTTTGCCAAAGCCATTCCTCCCCTGCGCAAAGCCGTCGAGCTCCGGCCGGATGCGCTGATGGCGCAGTACGAGCTGGCCATCTGCCTCTACGAAACCGGCGATCTGAATACCGCTGCCGCGCATTTCGAAATCTTGGTGGAAAACCGGCCCGATTGGAGCGACGCCCGCTATTCTTTGGCCTCCATTTATGCCCGTAGTGGACGGCCTCAGGAAGCAGCCCAAAACCTGCTGGTAGTCCTTCAGGGAGAGCCTGACCATTACCGCGCAAACCTGCTTCTGGGGCGCATGCTGTTTCTGAACGGCAGTTTCGCCGAGGCCCTGCCCTATCTGGAGAAAGCCGCAGCGGTACAAACAGATTCCGGCGAGGCGCATTCCTTCCTAGCGGACGAATACGAGAAGCTGGGCCGCGCCACGGATGCCGCGCGGGAGCACGCCGAAGCGGCCCGGCTGAAGACCTCCACTCGATAACGGAAGGATAAGCAAAAAAGTCTTAGATATCGTTACGAAACCGTGGGAGAGGGGCCCTGCCGCTGGTGCCCGAATCACAGCCGCGCTAACCTGCTTGCCGTTCCAGCGGTTCCAGCGGGCCTTTGCTAGACAGCCGCGATTCGCAACTATATACTCCAATTTTCAAACTCTGGGGTGCTCCATGTTTCCGAGAAAACTTTCTTTATTGTTATCCGTTTCTTTGCTGGCCGTTCCGGTTTTTGCGCAACAACAAAACACTTCCAAACCAAAACCGAAGGTCATCGTCCTCGGCGTCAACGGCATGGAGCTGGACATCATTCGTCCGCTGATGCTGAAGGGCCAGATGCCGAATTTGTCGAAGGTGATCGAGAATGGCGCGTACGGAAAGCTGCGCACGGTTTCCGCGCCCAATTGTCCCCGGGTGTACAGCACGCTGTTCACGAGCACCGATCCGGAGGAGCATGGCGTCACAGGATTTATTGTCGGCGGGATCACTGCCAACACCAACATGCTGAAGGAAGAGCCTGTCTGGTCGATGCTATCGAAAAGCGGGATTACTGTGGGTATGGCCAACGTTCCGGCTACGTTCCCGGTTATGCCCGTAAACGGTTACATGATTAGCGGGATGCTGACGCGCGGCAAGAACTGTGAAGACGGCGTGCTTTGCGCGCCCAAGCTCAGCGAAGTGACGGGCGGCGACGCTGTCTATCCGAAGAGCTTGCAACCCGAGCTACTGAAGAATGTCGGCGACTTCTATATCGACTGCGAGCGCATGCCGGCTTCGAGCGATCTGAAGGGCCACGAAACGGAACTTATCGACAAGTGGCTTGGCAAAGTGCAGGTCATCCGCGACCAGCAGACCAAGCTGTTCGACTATTTGCTGACTACGCATCCCACCGAGTTTACCTTCCTGGCGCAGTCGTGCGAAGACCGCACCGGGCACTGGCTCTACCCCATCACGCCGTTCAACGTCGGCTACAATCCGAACATCAACGACGTGCGGCAGGATGCCTTCCCGAACCAGTACGTGGCACTCGACAAGGTACTTGGCTCGATCTTGAAACACGTGGATGAGAACACGTATTTGATTATTTTCTCCGACCACGGCATCAAGCCCCTGCGCGAGTTCGAACAGAAAGACCCGCACGCGCACATGGACCATGAGAAAACCACGCCGGTGATCGCCAAGCACGATTTTGCCGATGGTGATGATGTTCCCGGCTCGTTTTTCGTCATTGGGCCCGGCATCAAACACAATTTGCGGCTGATGGGTCTGGGAGTCAGCGTGTATGACGTGGCGCCGACAATCTTGCACATTTACGGCATCGAGCAGCCAAAGCAGATGCGAGGGCGCGTTCTGAATGAGATTTTCGAGAACGCCGACAATAAAGTAGCGTCGAAACAATAACTCGTACGAAAGGCTCCGCCAGACCCGGGATTTGCCTTGATTTCATCGGACGGCCGTTACTGCGGTCGCTTCGAGTTTTGCAGAGCCTTTGCTCGCAATCGAGCGCGCTGCGCCTCTTGCCAACGCCCGAGGCTGGAGTAAGCCTGCGCGAGTAACTCAAATATTTCAGGATCGCGGCTCGACGGTTCGGTAACCACTTCCAGCAGCTCCACGGCTTCAGCAAACTTTTTCTGATGGATAAGCGCCTTTGCCAGATTGATCTGTGCGTCTGAACTTCCTGGCTGCAAGAGCACGGCGGCTTCAAATTGGTCTTCCGCCGCGTTCGAATCGTTCAAACCGAGATACACCCGCCCGAGCGCGAGCCGAGCTTCAAATTGGTCCGGGTTCAACTTCAAGCTCGCCAGCAGCGCGTCCCGCGCGCCTGGCAGATCGCCGCTCAACTCCAGCGCCTTCCCGTATTCAAGTGCATCCGTCGCGTCATTCGGGTGTACGTCGCGCGCCCGTCGCAGATAGCCGGCAGCTTTGGCGTAATTCCCTGAAGCCATTTCAAGCCGACCCAGTTGTCTAAGAGCAATCGCCGAGCTTTCGTCCAATTGCAGCACCTTCTCAAGCGCCACTCGAGCCTTATCCGGCTCCCCGTCCTCTGACGCCATCATCGCCGTATGCAGCAGATTCTGTTCCTCAATCTTGTCTTTGGGATCGGGCAACAACGATGGTTGGGGAACATCCGTAGCGCTTCGAGCGTCGGCTGAGCCCAAATATCCGAGCGCCTGCAGTTCATCGATGGTGCTCGCGGAAACAGCTGCGGGCGAAGCCTTTTCGGTCGTCGGTGATTTTGCGCTTAACTCCGCGAGAGCTCTCCGCAGGCTCTGAACCGTACCATTCCAGGGCTCGTAATGGTTGAGCGATTCCCCGGGGTCGGCACGGAGATCGTAGAGTTCCGGCTTCGGGGCCTCGACAAACTTGAAGCCTTCCATTCGAACCGATCGCAGCGGGGCCCATCCAAACCGCAGCGGATAATTGGTTTCACCGAAAACGGTCCGAGGAGTCGCCTCGATCCCGTTAAGAAATGGCTCCAGAGAATCGCCATCCAGATTTGCCGGAGCGGCAATGCCAAGCAGTTTCAGAATCGTGGGCATGATGTCTGTCGTGCGGACCTGGCCCTCAACCGTCCTGCCCGCTTCGCGTCGATTCGGCAGCTTCACAATCAATGGAACGCGGGTCGTCGAATCGTAGAGAAAGATGCCGTGAGTGTCTTCGTGATGTTCGCCCAGCCCTTCTCCGTGATCTCCCACGACCACAATCATTGCTCCCTCATACCATCCCAGTTTCTTGAGGTAAGCAAGGAAGCGGCCCAGCGCCGAATCCGCATAGGCAATTTCCCCGTCGTAGAGCCGGTCCTTGTAAACTTCGGAATACGGCGGAGGCGGCTCGTACGGATCGTGCGGATCATAGAGGTGCACCCAAACGAAGTGTGCACCGGCCGGGTGCGTGTTGAGCCACGATTCTGCGCGTTGCTCTACTTCCATACCTCGGCGCTCGAGGCGTCCCCATCGGGACGTAGTTGTCGGGAGTTCTGGGAAGTTATCGTAGAACTCGAAACCGCGATCGAGACCGGGTGCGAGATTCTTGCTGTCGAGGATTACGGCGCCTATGAACGCCGCAGTCCGGTAGCCCCCCTTCGTGAGCAATTCTGCGAGGGTAGGATATATAGTTGCCAAAGGTACACCGAAGTCGTTGACCCCGTGCGAGCTCGGCAAAAGCCCAGTCATAATGCTCGTGTGCGAGCTATTAGTGATGGGGCTGGGTGTGAATGCTTGATTGAAGCGGATTCCTTGCTCTGCTAGCAGATCGAGCGCGGGAGTTCGGATTCGGTCGTATCCATAGCAGTGAACGTGGTCGGCACGCAGAGTATCGATGGTAATGAGAAAAACGTCGGGACGGGATACCTTGTCCGTTTCGGGCTCGCGGGCGGCGCTGGCACCGGCAGCTAAATGGCAGCAGAGGAGGACAAAAAAGAACCGCATAACATCGAGCGTATCACGGTCTGCGTTTTCGACAGCTGGTCACGACGCCCTCTGTACTCATTCAGAATGAACGTAGCACTCGGTAGAGAGGCGCTTGAACACACCTTGATCTGAAGGAATTGTCAGCGACACGGGCCGAGATTCGCCGTGGTTCCTCCGACTGTTCCCTGCAGGCCTACACTCCTGGCCGTCCCTCCACTACCTGCTCGTGTTCCTCCTGCCATTCCTTAAAACTCCATAAGAACCGAAAGCCAGACCTCATAACAATGGTAAAAGTAGCTGCGCACTCCATTTATTTCAAACGCAAACTGAATTTGGTGCAGGACTTGTCCCGACGCGCTTGATGTTCTCCTCAAAAAAGCACACAAGCTGCTTGCCCGGTAAGATGCGGTCACCGATCCCGCGCCACGTACCATCCTTATTAACCGCGGCGTAAGGAATCACCATCGGCTCGGCGAGGATTTCCTATGCGCGCCGACGTTGACCTACTGCTGCTCCCCCTGTATCATCCGCGCGTGCTAATTGTATTTCTATCGGAGAGGATCACCATGTTGAAGCGTGCGAGATACATAGTCGCCATATATGTCGCAGCGATCGCAGTGGCTGTGCTGCTGGTTGCTCCTTGCTTGTTGCAGGCGCAGCAAACACCAATCAATCCAGACGTGTATGGGCAGCTCAAATACCGGTACATCGGCCCGGAGGGCAACCGCGCAACATCTGTCGCGGGACTGCCGGGAAATCCGAACATCTGGTATGTGGGTGCGGCGTCTGGCGGCATTTTCAAGAGCACCGATGGCGGGATCCACTGGAATCCCATCTTCGACTCGGAGCCAGTGGCGTCCATCGGCTCACTGGCAGTGGCGGCGAGCGATCCGAGCATCGTGTGGGCGGGAACCGGCGAATCGTTCATCCGCAGCCACATCTCCGTGGGACAAGGGATTTACAAATCGCTGGACGCGGGCAAGACCTGGTCGTTGATGGGATTGGAGAAGTCCGGGCGTATTGGCCGCGTGGAGATCGACCCGCGCAATCCCGACGTCGTGCTGGCGTGCGCGCTGGGCCACGCCTACGGGCCGCAGCCAGAGCGCGGCGTATACCGCACCGCCGACGGCGGAAAGACCTGGGACAAAGTGCTCTTCGTGGACGAGAACACCGGCTGCTCGGACCTGGGAATGGATCCCAACAATTCCAGAATTCTTTTCGCCGGGATGTGGCAGATCGAGATTCACACCTGGGGCCGCACCAGCGGCGGGCCGGGAAGCGGCTTGTTCAAATCGGCAGACGGTGGCATCACCTGGAAGCGCCTGGAGGGTCATGGCCTGCCGCATTCTCCGGTGGGCCGAATCGCCGTGCGCGTGGCAAAGAAAGATTCCAACCGCGTGTACGCGGAGATTGAAACGGGCGACGGTGTGCCGCAGACGGACAGCCCCGGGCAGCTCGGGCAACTGTGGCGTTCCGACGACGGCGGCGAGAACTGGGAGATGGTCAACTCCGACCGGCAGCTACGCGGGCGCACCCATTACTACACGCGCACGGAGATTGCACCGGACAACGAGAACGAAGTATTTTTTTTCTCGGCGTCGTTTTCGCGGACGCTCGATGGCGGCCACGTGCTCACCAAGATGCCTGCTGATCCCGGCGGCGACAATCACGAGATGTGGATCGATCCCACCAACGGGGATCGCATGGCAGTGGTCAACGATGGCGGCGTGAATATTTCCGTAGATCGCGGGAATTCCTGGAACCATCTTAACTTGCCCATCGCGCAGATGTATCACGTCACGGTGGACGACCAGATTCCCTACTTTGTTTACGGCAACCGGCAGGACGGCCCATCGTGGCGCGGTCCGAGCAACAGCCTGCAATTCGGCGGCTTCGCCGGCAACAGCATCCCGCGCGGCGCGTGGCACCCGGTGGCTGGAGGCGAGAGCGGCTTCGCCATCCCGGATCCAGTGGATAACAACATTATCTGGTCCACTGGCACTGGATCGGGCAGCATCGGCGGCACGGTAACCCGATTCGATGAGCGCACGCACCAGAACCGCGAAGTCGAGGTCTGGCCCGATTATGTCGCTGGCGCGCCCGCGGCGGAAGTGAAGTACCGCTTCAACTGGGAATTCCCCATCGCCATTTCCCCCTACGACCACAACAAGGTGTACGTGGGCAGCCAGTTTGTGCATGTCACCACTGATGGCGGCAATAGCTGGCAGATCATCAGTCCGGACCTGACGCGCAATGATAAAAGCCGCCAGCAGATCTCCGGAGGGCTCACTCCCGACAATATCGGCGTGGAATATGCCGGCGTGATTTTTGCGCTGACCGAGTCGCCGAAAGAGACGGGTCTGATCTGGGCCGGTACCAACGACGGGCAGGTGCAAGTGACGCGTGACAGTGGAAAAAACTGGAGCAATGTCACGAAAAATCTTCCCAACTTCCCCGAGTGGGGCACGGTGGACAACATCGAGGCCTCGCGCTACGACGCGGGCACGGCCTACCTGACTGTTGACGGCCATCAGGTGAACTTTCGCGACCCGTTTGTTTACAAGACCGCAGACTATGGAAAAACCTGGACGTTGATCACTGCCGGGATTCCGCACAACATGCTGAACTATGCTCACTGCGTGCGTGAAGATCCCGTCCGTAAGGGACTCCTCTATCTGGGCACGGAGGGTGGGCTGTACGTTTCCTTTGACGACGGGAAGAATTGGCAACCGCTGCAGTCCGGGCTTCCGCACGCGCCAGTCTACTGGCTGACCGTTCAGGAGAGGTTCCACGACCTCGCGGTGGCCACTTACGGGCGCGGCTTCTGGATTTTGGATGACATTACTGCGCTCGAGCAGTTCACGGCGGAGATCGGCGCGGCCAAGGCGCATCTGTTTGCACCACGCGACGCGTACCGCTTTAAGGAGGTGGCGCAACCGGCGGCCGTCGCGTATGACCCATCGACGGGAAAAAATCCGCCGTACGGAGCGCCCATCAATTTCTATCTCCAGACCAACCTGGGAGAAAAGGAAGTGGCCAAACTGACCATCACAGACGCGGGCGGCAAGAAAGTGAGGGAGATAGAATGCCGCGCGCCCAAACCTGGCGCCTCTGAGGCCAAAAAAAACACCGAGGAAGAGGAACACCCGGATTCCGATCCTCCGCCTTGCGAAGTCAAGGCGGGCATTAATCGTGTGTGGTGGGACCTGCGCTCGGAGCGCACCAAGCAAATTCAGCTGAAGTCCACGCCGCTCTACGCGCCGGACGTTCCGCTTGGACCAGATGGCTGGCGCAAGCCTCCGGCCATGGCGCGACTGGCGGTGCTGGCGCCGCCGGGAACGTACTCGGTCACGCTGACCGTGGGAGAAGCAAAATTCACGCAGAAGCTGACCGTGGTGAAAGATCCGCACACTGCCGGCTCGGAGAGTGACGTTCAGGCGCAGGCGCGGGTAGAGACCGCGCTGTACGATGAGATGAACGCCATGTCCGCCACGGTGAACCAGATCGAGTCGCTGCGCGCGCAGCTCGTTGCGCTAGGGAAGGAACTGGGCACCGACGACGCTTCGAAACCACTGCGCAAAGCGGCGGACGATCTCGGCGAGCAGCTCGTGGGGATCGAGGGAACCCTGCTGCAGCTCAAGCTCACCGGGCGCGGGCAGGACGATTGCCGCTGGGCGCCGATGCTGCTACAGAAGGTCGACTACCTGTTCAACCAGCTGGATAATAATGCGGATTTTCCGCCTACCACCCAACAGATGGCCGTGCAGGAAGAGTTGAAGCAGAGGGGCGACAAAGCGGCGGCAGACTATCAGCAGTTGGTAGGGAAAGACCTGGCGGCGTTCAATGCCCTGCTCCGCGAGCATAACATCAGTAACATTTATCTCAAGACGCCCTGACCCAGGGTCTTGAAGGCTGGCGAACTGAGCATTCGAACCCCAATCGGATTCGCAACAAGTTAGAAAAAAAGTGCCGAACGCAGCTGAAAACAAGCTGTCGGGCAAGCCGAAACCGGGAGAGTCAAGGGATTGAAACCGGGTTAGAGCCAAGAATACTTCGGGAAGGTTTCCTTGCGAGCGCGGTCAGCGACTTCGTCTGAGACGGAGGCGTAGAACTGCAAGGGCGTTCGAGCCGATTGGTGGCCGAGGGCTTGAGCCAATCGTCTGGGGGCTAATTCCGGCAGCCGACATCGTGAAGCCGAGAGAGTGACGCATCGCAAGCGATTTGCGTTGTGGTGCGTTTTCTTGCGAGCGAATGCGTAGCTCGAAGTTCGGCTTTGAAGAGCGGGGAGGTCACCGGACCCCGTTCGCCCCCACATACGAATATCATCACTAACCAAATCTCCCATGTCTGCGACAACGTGGTCTCAAACCTGCAAGATGATGTCGCTATTTTTCCGATCCCGCCGCGATAGAAGCTGCTATTTTAGCGCCAATCTGAATTCGCCCGCGACACCACCGCTGCAGCGGCTTCCTCCCTCGACAGCGCTTCATTCGGCGGCGATAATCGTGGGGAACCGGAAAACTAGAGGCTACCATGAAGCTGGACAGCGCAGCCTTGCAAACTCTCCCCAAAGTGCTGTTGCACGAACATCTGGACGGCGTGCTCAGGCCTCAAACCATCATTGAGCTGGCAAAAAGCCTCGATTACGATCAACTGCCTACGCAAAATCCCGAAGAGCTGGCACGCTGGTTTCACCAGGGTGCGAATCAGGGGAGTTTACCCAAGTATCTGGAAGGCTTCGCCCACACCATCGCGGTGATGCAAAACGAAGAGGCCCTGGAGCGGGTCGCCTATGAACAAGCGGAAGATTTGAGCCACGACGGCGTGGTCTATTTCGAGACGCGCTTTGCGCCGCTGTTCCACACCCGCAAGGGATTGACCTATCAGCAAGTAGTCTTCGCCGTGCTCAAGGGTTTGGAACGAGGCCGCAAAGACTTTGGAATTTCTTCAGGCTTAATCATCTGCGCGATGCGCAACATGGATGTATCTCTCGAAATGGCGGAACTCGCCGTTGATTTTCGCCAGCGGGGAGTTGTGGGATTTGATCTGGCGGGCGAGGAGGGCGGCTACCCACCAAAGAAACACGTGGATGCGTTTCACTATATCCAGCGGCAAAATTTCAATATCACGGTGCACGCCGGCGAAGGATTTGGGAAGGAATCGATCTGGCAGGCCATTCAATACTGCGGCGCGCACCGCATTGGCCACGGCACACGTTTGGTTGACGACATCGCCGTGACGGATGGCAGAGTGGTGAAACTGGGCGACCTCGCGCAATACGTCCTGGACAAGCGCATTCCCTTGGAGATTTGTCTGCTCAGCAACGTGCACGTCGGTGCCGCGCGCAGCCTGGCCGAGCATCCCTTCAAGCTGTTTTATCAGGAAAAATTTCGCGTCACGCTGAATACCGACAACCGTTTGATGAGCAACACCTCCATGACCAAGGAATTCGAGGCGGCTCGCGACACTTTCGGTCTAACCATGGAAGACTTCGAAAAAATCACCATCAACGCGATGAAAAGCGCCTTCTTGCCTTACGACCGGCGTTGCGAGTTCATCTACTCCGTGATCAAGCCGGGTTATGCGGAGGTGCGCAACTCTCTGGCAACAAAGTGATGCCGAGAATCCGTGACGAGTGCCCTACTCTGCTCTGCTTGGAATCAGGCTGCGAGACTCGCCAGAGTTTCCGCTAGGACAAGTACTCCACGCCGGATGTCTTCCGGCGACGCGTATTCATCCGGACGGTGGCTGTATCCATTGCGGCAAGGAATAAACAACATCCCGACAGGAGCAACGCGGGACATAAACAGCGAGTCATGATACGCGCGGCTGACCATTGGAACGAAATCCAATCGGTGCTTTTTACACGACTCAGAAAGCGCTTCCACAATCGCTGGAGCACACTGCGCCGGCGCGTCCGAGTTCAACACTTCTTCGTGAATCTCAACTTGCCGCCTCCCTGCTATCGCTTCGCCCACGCCCGCTACCATTTGCATCACCGCATCGCGTCGCTCGAGATTTGTGTCTCGTATATCCACACTCAGACGAACGCCGCTGGGGATGCTGTTGACCGCGCCGGGAAATACTTCACAGATACCTACGGTTGCCACGGTATCCACCGCACCGCTGCTGCGCGCCGCATTTTCGATCGCCAGGATCAATTCCGCCGCGGCGCACAAGGCATCTCTGCGATCGGACATCAGCACTCCGCCCGCATGTCCTCCCGAGCCTTCAATGGAGATGCGCAGGCTGGCAGGGGCAGCGATGCTGTTGACAATTCCGAGAGGGACTTTCTGCCGCTCCAGCAGCGGACCTTGCTCGATGTGCAACTCGACAAATGCTTTGTAGTGGCCGCTCGGCAGCTTTACTTCTTCGAGTCGCCCGTTGCATCCGGCCTTCCTCCGCACGTCTTCCAGCGAAGTTCCCTCTTGGTCCGCTAGCTTTCTCGCCGCATCAACGGACAAAGTTCCCGACAGCAATCGGCTGCCCAGGCAACCAATCCCGAACCGCGTGGGTTCTTCCGATGTGAATACCAGCAACTCGATCGAATGTTTCGGGTGAAAACCGCTGGCCTGCAGCGACCGAATCGCCTCCAGGCCTCCAAGTACGCCCACCACGCCGTCGTATTTTCCGGCGTTTGGGATGGCGTCGATATGAGAACCGGTGCCGACGGCGGGAGCATTCGATTCGGAGCCGGTCCACCGCGCGAAAATATTTCCAATCGGATCCTGGTGCAGTTCCAATCCAGCTTTTTCACACCGCGCGACGAGCCAGGCACGCGCCTTCAAATCCGTCGGCGTAAAAACAATGCGTGTCACCGCAGGGGCCACGACGTCAGAAATCGAAGCAAGCTCCTCAATCTCCGCGGACAATCGCTCTCGACTCACCTCGATTTTCATCGAACTGCGCCGTCCAACGGATGCCGGTTCCAATCCTTATAGATCAGGTATTTCGCCGGAACTTTGCCAATCGCTCCGAACCATTGCGGGCACCACGACCCCATCCAGATAAAATCACCGGCCGTCACCGGATACCACGAATCGCCCAGCCGATAAATCCCGCCGCCCTCGAGCATCAACAGCCCGTGCTGCATCACATGCATTTCCACCATGCTCAGGGCAGCTCCCGGCTGGTACTCCATCGTGTTCACGGCGAAGTCGAAATTCATCGTATCTGGCAGCAAACATTTCACCTGCAGGCTTGGATCATCACCGAGGGGATGCGACGAAACCGCATCTTCACTGGAAATGATGACGCCCGGCGCCGGAACCGAGGCCACTGGCTGATAAGTCTTCTCGATCACAGCGGCGCGGCTTGCCTTTGTCGCCACCACGCGCTGCAGCAGACCTTCTGGCAGATAAGCGTAGCCGCGCGACGCAACATCGTTCTGGCGGCCGTCAGCTTCCAATTTAAGTTGGCCCTCAATCACAAAGATAAAGCGCTGCGCGGCACTCTCTCCCAGTTCGCCTCCGGACTCAAATTCCGCGGTGTACTGCGTGAACTGCGCGCCCATTGCCGGCCCTGCGTGTACAACGGCCGCACACCCTTTCATCCCCGGCAAGGTGGTGCGAACGAAAGTGTCCGGGGTCAGCAGGATATGGTTGTGTTTTTGAGAACTACGCGTTTGACCTAGATTATGCACGGCACATCCTTTTTTGAAGTTCGGAAGAACTCGCCAACTGCTCCAGCAGACGCAATCCGCATTCCAGCGCCTCGGCCACATCGTCGATCTCGACGGATTCCGCCGGATCGTGACTGATTCCACCGGGACTGCGCAGAAAGATCATTGCCGCCGGTATTCTTTCAGCCAGAATCATCGCGTCATGGCCGGCGCCGCTGACCATGCCATGCGCTTCGCAGCCGGTCTCGCGGATTGCTTTCGCGATGTGGTCGATAAGAAATGCATCCATCGCCACGGCCCTTTGTTTGAGCAGGACATTCCGCCGCAGCGTCAACCCGCGCCGCTCTGCAATTTCCTCAGCTTGCCGAATAAGCAACTCGGTCGCCGGGGCGCAAACGTCGTCTGACTGGTGACGAACGTCGAGTGTCACGCGAGCTTCCCCGGCAATCACATTGATCGCTCCCGGTTTTGCTTCGATCAGACCGACCGTTGCTACCAAGCCCGCGTTGCTTTGCGCCGTGCGTTCTACTGCAACAATCCACTCCGCTGCCGCGGCGACGGCATCGTGACGAAGATGCATCGGTGTCGTGCCCGCGTGGTTAGCACTGCCCACAAACACAAACTCCATGCGCGTCTGGGCAGCAATGGCCTCAACCACTCCAAGCGGCAGTCCAAGCGACTCCAGAACCGGGCCCTGCTCGATGTGAAACTCCAAATAGGCCAGTGCGTCATCCTTCAATTCGGCGTGCGGCAGATCCCCTGGTTTCAGTCCAAATTCTTCGATCGCCGTTCGAATCGAGATTCCCTTCGCGTCCCGGCGATTCAGCAATTCCTCATCGAGCCTGCCAACCAATCCGCGGCTGCCAATAAACGGTGTTCCGAACCGGACTCCTTCTTCTTCGGAAAATCCGATCACCTCAATTCCGAAAGGGAGCCGTCGCCCCTCCAAAGCTTCGAGCACAGCAACTGCGATGACTACTCCCAGAACGCCATCGTACGCTCCGGCATTCGGAACTGTGTCCAGATGCGATCCAATCAGCAGCCGCGGCCCACCGAATTGCACACCCGCATAGAAGCCGCGCAAATTTCCAGCCGCATCCACAGCCACCTCAGCTCCCGCGGCGCGCAGCCACTTTGTAAGTTCTTCATGGCACTCGCGCATGGGCGCAGAAAGAAAGGTCCGTCGCGTACTCCCCGGGTCTTCCGAGAAAGAAGCCAGTCGCTTACAGCGAGCCACAACCTCTTGCGCGCGAATTTTGATGTTCGCTTGTGAAGACATTGAGTGTCAACCTTGCCGGCGGAGGCGTGCCTGGATGGTGCCATGCGGCTCATCGACGGGCACAAAGATTTCGTTTGGATTGTCCTGCCCAAACCGCGAAAGGTCTATCAGCAGACAATGCTTGTTCGGCATCGTCAATTCGATGTCCGAAATTTCCGGAACATTCGCGAGCACGCCTTCGCCCATGGCGTACAGCGTGTGCTGCACGGATTTACTGGTGTGTCTGGCAAACACGCTCAGCAAAATCTCGCGAATCTTGGGCCGCAGCGTCGCGAAAGCAACCGTGGGCAGCGAGTAAGTCCAACCCGCGCGAACGGCCGTGCCGAATAATCGATCGGCCGCTTCCGGCAACGTCGTCAACGAATCCTTAATGAACCCAGTGAATTCCGAACCCGCTGTCTTCAGAATAACCAGATTTTCCAGCCCGGATTGTACGGAAGGCACGCCATTCCGTCTTGCTGAAATCTCTGCCGTTTGGCACTCGCTGCTCGACTGCACAAACGTCGTAGGATGTGGTTTGCCGCCTGTCTGCACCCGTTCCCAGGTTTTTTCGGCTAACGAGACCCGTGCCGCAGAAACCTGGGGATTGCGTTCCAGAAAAAAAGCGATCAACTCCTGGCCGAACTCCTCCATGCACTCTGCCGAGGAACTTCGCGCCAGCGAATACACCGTATTCTTCATCGTGTCCGTGGGAAGAATCTTGACGTTGTCCCCTTCCACAAAGCACGACTCGAAATCTCCCTCCAGCAGAATCTCAACACTCCATTCGCGAAGATCGTGCCGGTCGGGATGCCGCTTCACCTTCACCAAGCGGACCCGCGACTTGCCGTACCTGTTTTCCGCCAGCATACCCATCGGATCAGCTTCCTCGGTACGTCGTATAACCATGCGGGCTCAGGAGCAACGGAATGTGAAACTGCGATTCGCCCTCGCGCACCTGAAACGTAATTTCCACAATCGGATACAATCCCTCGGTCTCGTGGGCGTTCTGATAGCTCGCCGTATCAAAGGATATCCGGTAAAGCCCCGCGCGAAGCACTTCGCTCTCCGGCAGCAATTGACCGCACCGACCGTCGGCATCCGTGCGCGACGAATGCAGCAGCGCCCATTGGCCCGTCGGCTCTCGCCTCTCCAATCGCACTGCTACTTCTTTTGCTGGGAGGCCACGAGCGATGTCCAGAACGTGCGTTGAGATTCGTTTCATAAATTGAGCCATTTCTTCAGCCGGAGGCACGTGATCTGCCGCTGCTGTTCGGACCCTTCGTGTAGTTCCGTGCTGTCGTCATTCTGCAAGCGTCTTCGCAGAATCTCCAGGATTTCGGGCGCCGATTTGCCGTTCGCACAAACAATGAAGATGCGGCCGAAGCGCTCCTCGTAAGCGCGATTCCCGTCGGCCAACGCAGCCTTTACACCTTCGGCCGCAGTGCCGGCCCGCCGTTGCTCTTCTCCCGACCAGGCCGCCGATCGCGCTGAACTCGATACCGGTGGATGCGATTCGCCAATTCGCGGGTGGCTGCGAAACGCCTCCATCCAGTCGAACTCGGATAAACTCTTCCACACTTCGTCGCTGGTTGCTAGCAGCGCTGCTTCATCCAGGATCGGTCTCTGGCCCGCCATCGCGTGCGCCCAGGCTTTCGACCCGCAACAAGGCAAGATCTCTTCCGCAGCTTCAGCTAGTCGCAGTGCGTTCCACCGCGCCAGCACGCCGTTCATGTTTTCGTTCCGCCCGCGGCTAACTGCTCCAGAAATTCCGCCACCAGATTCGCCGCAACCGCCGCTCGATATCGCGCCGTGGACCGCATATCGTCAATTGGTCGAATTTCCGAAACTACTGCCATTCTGGCCAACCGCACAAGCGTTGCCCCGATACGTCTTCCTTTTACGACTTGCTCCGTCTCGGTTAGACGAAGTGGCACGGGCGCCACACTTCCCATCGCCAGACGAACATCTGCCACCATCCCATCCTCAAGCCGTCCCAGCGCCGCCAAACACACTTTGGCAATCGCTTGCGCGTTGCGGGCTCCCACCTTTCGCGCCTGCGCATAGTACCCTGAAAATCGCCGTGGCAGGCAGACAGCCCGAATGAGTTCATCCGGTTCCAACTGCGTCTTGCGGTAATCGATGTGAAAAGTCCTGTAGGGCACTCGGCGTTCTCCGCGCACGGAAACCACCAGCAACTCGGCGCCGTAAACAAGCAGTGCGGGGAGGGAATCTGCCGCAGGGGACGCATTCACGATATTGCCGCCGATCGTTCCGCGATTCTGATTGGCAATTCCACCGGTCCAACTGGCTGCGCTGGCTAATAGCGTGAAATCCCGGTTGACTACCTCATGAGCCCGCAGGTCCGTATACGTGCAACTCGCGCCGATCTCAACTTCTTCAGCAGACACATCAATCCGTCGCAACTCCGGCAGGTTCCAAATGCTCACCAGCTTCCGGGCGTGCAAATTTCCCGCCGAATACTGCACCATCAAATCCGTGCCGCCCGCGATGGGAAGCCATTCGCCGGGATCTCGCGCCAGCAGCGACAACACCCCGCGCATGCTGTCGGGGGCCGCGAATTCGCATTCGGCGGGATTCGCTCTCACGTCGTACCTCCCCTCCGTCCCGCCTCCGCCACAGCTTCAAAGATTTGCGCATAGCCAGTGCAGCGGCAAAGATTGCCGGATAGCCCCTCACGAATTTCTTCCCGGGTAGGATGAGGCTTTTTGCTTAGCAGGTGGAATGCCGCCATGATCATCCCCGGAGTACAGATGCCACATTGCGCCCCACCACATTCCAGAAAAGTCTGCTGCAGCAACTGCAGACGGCCATCAGCCGCCAAGCCTTCAATGGTCACGATTTCGGCGCCGTTCGCTTGAAACGCCGGAATCAGGCAGCTATTGACCAACAGTCCATCCAGCAAGATGGCACATGCGCCGCACTCGCCCTCTCCGCATCCTTCTTTCGTTCCCGTCAATCCAAGGTCGAGTCGCAGCACATCTAGCAGCCGTTCCATTCCGTGTGCATGCACAGCCACGAATTTCCCGTTGACCCTGAGAATAATCTCGCATTTTTCGCGTTCCTGCTGAGACTCGTTCATCGCTTTCCCCGCGCTGACGAAACTTTACTTTCCGAGCCCACCTCTTCATCCAGTGCATCGAAGATGTCTTCCGGAAGCAACGGTATCGAGTTGAATCGCACTCCCAGCGCATCCTCAATGGCGTTGACGATCGCGGGCGCCGGCCCGTCCATCGGCAGTTCACCGATGCCTTTCGCTCCGAACGCGCCGTGCACATTTCCCAGCTCCTCAAAATAAACCCGGATCGTAGGCAGGTCCGCAGAAGTCGGCATAATGTAGTTGGTCATCTGCCCGTTCTGCATGCGCCCCTTTTCCCAAACCACTTTCTCGTACAGGGCAAAGCCGATCGCCTGCGCCACTCCACCAATGATTTGTCCTTTCGCCAAAACCGGGTGCAGCACCTTGCCCACTTCTTGTAGCGCTACGAAGTCATCCACCGACACTTTGTATGTAGTCAGGTCTACTGCGACTTCCGCCACATAAACGGCCCAGGCAAACGCCGCGTACGCCGATCCGCGATATTTTTCTTCATCCCAAACAATGTCATCCGGTTGCTCGTAGCGCGCCAAGCTGCGGAACTTGCCGTGTTGCGCGACATACGAGCGACAGACCGCTCGAAATTCCTCAGGTGAATACGATTCGCCAAGCATTCCACCGGCCATCAGGGTTTGCTTGATCCCCATGGCCGCCGATTGCACCAATTTCCCAACCACCATAATCGTTCGCGAAGCCACCGTTGGTCCGCTGTTCGGCACTTCCTGCGTATCCGGTTGCGCGATTTCCACGTCTTCATACCGCAGGCCCAGCACCTCGGCAGCGATCTGGCACAACACCGTCTTGGTCCCCTGACCGAATTCCGTGCTGGAGACCAGCACTCGTACGCTGCCACCAGCGCACGCTTCCAGTCCAACTACTGAACCTAGGTAGCGCTCGCCTGCCCCCGTAAATCCCGCTCCGTGCAAAAACGCGGCAAGACCAATTCCCTTTTTACGGACGCTCTGCGGATTGTGTCGTGCGAATTGTTCTTTCTTCGTCTCATAATCCGAAAGTTCCAACGCGTGATCCAGAAGTTTGTTCAGATCAATCTCTTCGCGCACCGTTTGCCCGGTAATGGTGGTCTTGCCGGGCTTCAGGAAATTCCGCCGCCGGATTTCGACCGGTGAAAGCCCGACAACCTGCGCAACCCGGTCCATGTGGCGCTCCAGTGCGAACAAAGACTGTGGCGCGCCAAATCCGCGAAACGCGCCGTGCGGCGGCGCATTGGTGGCCACAGCTTTTGCCCGAATCCGAACATTGGGCCAATAATAAGGACCGCCCGAATGAATGGCCCCGCGCGAAAGAACGACGGGCGATAGGGTCTCGTAGGCGCCGCCATCAATTGTGAATTCGATCTCTCCCCCAAGAATCCGGCCATCCTTGCTCACCGCCGTCCGGTGCCGCGTCCGCGATGGGTGCCGCTTTGTCGTCGCCGTCATGTCTTCCAGGCGGTCATAGATAATTTTCACCGCTTTCCCCGACTTCATTGCCAGCAGCGCCGCATGGCCAGCGATCATCGACGGATATTCTTCCTTGCCGCCAAACGCGCCGCCGGTTTCCAGTTGCACCACGCGCACTCGATCCGCGGGCAGGTCGCAGAGTTTCATCAGCGCTTTGTGCACGTAATAAGGGCACTGCAACGAGCCCCACACCGTCAGCCCTTGCTGCGCGTCGAAGGAAGCAATCATTCCATTGGTCTCGATGTACAGCTGCTCCTGCGCTCCAGTTCGATATTCTCCTTCGACGATATAGTCCGCCTCTTGCCATACCGGATCGACATCGCCCTTTTCGATCAGATAGCTCTTGAAGATGTTGTCAGCACCCCAGATGCTGTGCGAACGCTCCTCACTCTCTTCCATGGTGAAAATTCCGGGCAGCGGATCGTATTCCACCGATATGGCTTCAACGGCTTTCGGCAACCTATTCCGGTCCGGATGCGCAAGTAAGAGAATCGCCTCTTCAGGGTGATTCACCACTCCATCCGCCAGGCAAGGCTGGTCATCTTCGATCAGTGCGATGCAATTTTTTCCTGGAATATCCTGGGGTGTGACGATCGCGAACTCGCTCCAATTAATTCCCGGACCGAAGCTAATTCTCTTGATCTTCCCTCGGGGAATGTGGCTACGAACGGTGGCGCCATAAATCATGCCCGGCAGAACCATATCGTCAACGTACCGCGCCAGTCCGGTGACTTTGTCGCGCCCTTCAAGGCGCGGAACAGAGGTGCCAACGATGCGCTCCTTGGTCATACGAATCGTGGAACCCTTCCCGTCCTGGCGCGGCACTCCCTGCCGGCGGACTCTCCCGGAAACTCGCCGTCCTTGAACACCAGCCTGCCTCGAAGATACGTGGCCCTCACCACGCCTCGCAACTTCTCTCCCAGGTACGGTGAGACTAGGTGATGGTAATGCAATCGGTCTGCGCTCACGACAAACTCGCTCTCCGGATCGAAAACCACGAGATCAGCATCGTAGCCTTCTGCGATTCGGCCTTTGCGCATTTCGCAACCAGCCAATTTCGCCGGTCCCTCCGCCATCCAGCGCGCAATATCGGTCAGCGCAAATCCGCGCTTGCTGGCTTCCGTGTGCATCACCGGCAAGGCTACGGACAGGCTCGCAATGCC
>Ga0210406_10002005_pt1 | contig 23784 bp, 22 predicted proteins | sample IncBWC30MmetaG_FD_155454 | JGI IMG/M metagenome (GOLD analysis project Ga0210406, IMG submission 155454) | Forest soil microbial communities from Barre Woods Harvard Forest LTER site, Petersham, Massachusetts, United States - Inc-BW-C-30-M | ecosystem: Environmental > Terrestrial > Soil >...
CCGAGACAGATGAACGACAGCGCGCGGTAGACTCCCGTGAGCGTCGACATGTCGACAAAGAAGGCTTTCAGGATGGTCAGGCCGATCACGGCCGCCGACGCAAGGCGAGCGCGCTCCGAGCTCACTGTTATGCCGATGCCGAGCAGCACCACGCCGAAGATCAGCCAGGCGATCGAGTAGGTGTATTGCTCGGCACCTGTGGTCAGGCCGATGATGACGTCCGGGCCGTGATACAGCCGGCGGATCTCCAGCGTCACATAGCTGAGCGCGAACACCAGTGCACCGGCCGCGATCGTGTTGGCATAGGCGGCGCTGCGGCGGCCGGCCACTGCATAGGACAACAACAACATCAGCACCGCCGGCAGCGCATAGGCAAGCAGCAAGAGATTGATGAAGCCGCCGCCAAGCTCGACCCTGGTGAGAACAGGGTTTTCCAGCAGCAACAGGCCGAACACCCCGGCGAGGCCGGCGAAGACCGTGAGCAGGATCGCGCCGATATCGTGAACGATGCTATGGCTGCGGATGCGCAGCCGCTCCAGCCCGATCGCCATCGCGAGCGCGACACAGACCTGGAGCGCAAGTTCGGCCAGCGAGGGGACCGCGTGATAGACGTCGCCGCCATAGACCGTATGACGGATTTCCATGAAGGCGAGCAGCACCGTGAACAGGATCGCAGCCGACTCCACCGCGCGCAGCGGCGCATCGTCGCCGCCGCGGTGCAGGAAATAGCTGCCGGTCCAGAACGACAGCGCCGGAATGCCGTAACCCCATAACAGCCAGTTGAAGATCGGCGTCGTGCCGATCGCGTCGCCCGCAATGCGCGGCTCGTAGGCGATCCGCATGGTCACGATCCCTGCGAGGATTGCGGCCAGCGTCCGCATGAACGGGATCGGCCGCCGCACCGAAATCCAGGCCGTGCCCACCGACATTAGCGCGAGCGCAATGCTGAGCCAGCCCTTTTCGAGCGAGAAGGTCAGCGCCAACGCCAGTGCGCCGATGGTGCCGGTTGCGAACAATGCGATCGCGATCGGGAGGCCCGGCCGCTCGTCGCGGCGGCTGAGCGTTTCGGTCGCGGCGCCAAAGCCCGCGGCGAGCAGCACCGCGATGATCGCAAACGGGATCGAACGGTCCAGATGCGCAATGCGCGCATAGAGCGCGACCAGGAGCGCGAGCGGCACGAACACGGCGCATGCCGCCCAGCGCACGGTGATGCTGGCGGAATTGAAACGCTCCTGCGCCAGGAAGCCCCGCCACGCCAAATCCGATCGCAAAGATCGCGGCGGCGACGAGATGCAGCGAGACCGACCCGTCGGTCGCGGCCGGGCCGATGCCAGCCATCGCGCCGCCGGGAAGCACCAGCATGTCCGGATTGGCGCGGACCACCCATTCCACAAACACCACGAAGATCAGCGCCGCGGCCGCGCCGAGGACGCCCGCGGCCGAAGGCGCGCGCCACGCAACGGCCAGCGCGGCGGCCACGAGCAGGCCGAATACGATCATCGCGCTGTCGGCGTGATGGCCGTACAGCACGATCAATGTCGCGCCGACCAGATAGGCGGCGAGCGCGCCGGATGATATCGGCTCGACCTGCTCCTCGGCTGCGGAAGGCCCGAACGCGAAGCCGGAGACCACCAGCAGTACCGCAAGGATAAAGCCTGCGATCACATGGAAGAGATGCGGCCCAATCATCGACGGTCCGCATTGCAGGCAGGGCAGGGTCCAGAGCAGCGCGAAGACGATGGTGGTGATCGCAAGCCAGCGCCACAGCCGGGCGCGCGCCAGCGCAAACGATGCCGCGGTGACCATCGCGAGATAGACGTAAAGCGCCCAGAAATCCGGCTGGCCCGACGACACCAGCACAGGCGTGACGAAGGCCGCGGCGACGCCAAGCCCGGCCAGCGCCGGCCCGTGCAGCAGCGCCGCCGCGAGCGTGCCGAGTGCGACAAGCCCCAACAGGATGAACGCGGTTGCGGGCGCGAGGAAATCATAGAGCGCATAAGCCGCATAGACGGTGGCGAACGCGACCGCCGTGCCGGCCGCGGTCAGGATCGCCGGGATGTTGGCGATCGGCAGCGCCTCGATGTCGGCGATGCTCTGCGTGCGCCGCGCCCATTCGCCGGCAGCGAGCAGCGCGAGCGGGAACAGGCCGCCCAGCGCGGTGCGGACGCCAGGCCCGAGCAGTCCCGCCTCGATCGAATAGCGCACCAGGAAGAAGCCGCCGAGCGCCAGCGTCAGGCCGCCGATCCACACCACCCAGCGCGTGCCGATGCGTTCCTCGAAACCGGGCTCCGCCTGTGGCAGCGGCGGCGGAGCGCTTGCGCCAATGCTGTCCGGCGCGCTGCTCGCGAGCGTCGCGGTCGGCGCAACGGGTTCGAGAGGCGGCGGCTGCACAGGCGGCAGAGGCAGAGGCAGCGGCGGGGGCGCGATGCGCGTTGTTGCGAGATCCTGAGGCGGGAGTGGAGGCGGCGTTGCCGCTGCCGGGGCGCGCGCCTGCGCGGCCTCCAGCGCATCGAGCCGCGCCCTGAGCTTGTCGGCGCGGTTGAACGCTTTCAGCGCCAGCAGGAACGCGCCGATCGCGATCGCAATCGAAAACAAGTCCAGCGGCCAGTCGAACATCTCTTGCCTGCCTTTACGAAATTCCCGGCATCACGAGACGTGAGACTGGGTCGCGCCGACGATTGCCGGTCGTCAGCGCCGCCCGCGGACGCGGAGCCCCGGCGCGGGCCGTTCCTGTAGCACCTCGCGGCGGAAGCGGAACAGCGCGGCGGGGCGCCCGCCTGTCTGTGTCGACATCACGCCGGTCGGTTCGACCAGGGCACCTGCTTCCACCAAGCGGCGGAAGTTCTGCTTGTGCAGATGGCGCCCGGAAATCGCTTCCACGGTGCGCTGCAATTCCGTGAGTGTGAATTCGGGCGGCAAAAGTTCAAAGACCACCGGGCGGTATTTCAGCTTGGCGCGCAGCCGCGCGATCGCGGTTGCGAGAACCCGCCGGTGGTCGAAGCGCATGGAGATGCCGAGCGCGGGCAGCGATTTGCGCATAAGCGCCGCCGGCCGCCCATCGCGCCGCGCCTCCTCGACCAGGCCCGCCTCGTAGAGCAGTTCGTAGCGGTCGAGCACGCGCTCCTCGTCCCAGGGCGCGCCGCCGGTCCCGAAAAACAGCCGCACCCGGTCCTTGCGGGCAAGCGCGCGTGCGGTTTCCGGCGTCTCGCTCTGCTCGGCCCACCGGTTCAATTCGGGAAGCATCTCGCGTTCGATGATCTCCGGACGCTTCTGCCGCCAGTCCTCCCATGGGAAGAACTTGTACCAGGGCTCGAAGGTCGCGCCCGGCGCGGGCGCCGCGTTGTCGGCCGCGCGCGTCAAGGCGAGATAGCCGATCGACACGACATGGGCCTCGGTGTCACCGGGCAGCGTATGCCGGCCGCGGTCGCCGAACGTGTAGAGCTGCTCGACATAGCCGAGCCGGAGCCCTGCCTGCTCCTCCACCCAGGCGCGTAGCCCGATGTCAAAGGTGCGGTGCGCGACCGCGTCGAACGGTCCGAACGGAAGGCCCGCGAGCCTGCTGTTGTCGCTGCTGGATGCGGTGAGAATCAGAGGCTCGTTGCCTTCGAGCGCGACGATGGCCGCGGTCAGCCCGATCTCGATCGGCGTCAGCAGCTTCTCGCTCATGGCACGCCGGACGTCATCGGTCAGTCAAGGTCGACCCGGAACGGCTTGCCTTCGACCATCATGCTGGCGGGCCCGATGTCGTCAAGCGCGCGCAGCATGCGGCCGTCGCGGCCGAGCGCCTTGTCAGCCAGGCTGACCAAGAGCCGGTTCGGATTGGCGATCGGCGATGCGGCGCGGATCTGCCGCGCGATCACCATCTCATCGCGATGCGGGTTGAGCGCGCAGGCCGCCGCAAACGCACTCGCGGTGGAGCGGCTGACGCCGGCATAGCAGTGGATCACCAGCGGCGCGTTGCGATCCCAGCCTCGCACAAAGCTCAGCACCCGCGCGACATGCTCGGCGCTCGGCGCGACAAAGCCGTCCATCGGTTCGGTGATGTCGTCGAAGGCGATCTTCATGTGATTGGCGGGAAGCACCGAGACCGGCCGCTGCACCTGATCGACATTGGCCATCACCGTCAGCACATGGCTCGCGCCGGTCAGTCGGACGGTTTCGGGCAGGTCGGCGAGCGAGCAGACGTGAATCATGACGGTCCTTCTGGCGTTCCTTCCAATCGGCTGCGACTATAGGCAGGTGAACGCGGTCGTGAAAGCAGGTTCGACGGCTCCGTTCAAGCCTCCAAAGCCTTGAATCGGGCAAGGAACCGCTTCTCAGCCTTGGCCGCGCTCCAGGGGGTCAAATAGTCCTGTTTCGTGGTCTCGGGCAGGCCAGGATCGCGGCCGAACAGCCGCCTCGCCTCGGCTTGCGCGAAGCCCGCAAGCTCGGTCGCTTCCAGATAGGCCGCGCCGCGGTCGGCGTTCTTGATCTGCCGCGTGATCTCGGGCCTCAGTTCCGCCGGCAGGCCGAAGCGGATATGAATCGCGGCGAGCAGGCGTTTTTCCACCACCTTGTAGTCGCCGCCGAGCACCGCCTTGAACGGCGAGATCATGTCGCCGATGACGTATTCCGGCGCGTCGTGCAGCAGCGCGGCGAGCCGGAAGCGCGCGTCAATCCGCGGCGTCTGCGAGCGCATCACGGCCTCGACGAGCAGTGTATGCTGCGCCACCGAGAAAATATGCGCGCCCCTGGTCTGGCCGTTCCAGCGCGCGACGCGGGCGAGCCCGTGGGCGATGTCGGCGATCTCGATGTCGAGCGGCGAGGGATCGAGCAGATCGAGCCGGCGCCCCGACAGCATGCGCTGCCAGGCGCGGGCATTCGCCCCGGACGATCTCGTCGCTGTCATGTGGCCTTCAGGCGGGGCGTCCGGCGCTCGGCGCCGCAGGTCTTGTGGCAGAAGCAGGTGACGAGATGGTCGTTGACCATGCCGGTCGCCTGCATGAAGGCATAGACGATGGTCGGGCCGACGAATTTGAAGCCGCGTGCGGACAGCTCTTTTGAAATCTTGATCGAGAGCGGGGTCGAGGCCGGCACGCTGGCGGTGGTCTTGAACTGGTTGACCTTCGGTCTGCCGTCGAGAAAATCCCACATGAAGGCCGAGAAGCCGGGGCCTTCATCCATGATCTTCAGATAGGACTTCGCGCTCTCGATCGCGCCCTCGATCTTGGCGCGGTTGCGGACGATGCCGACATCGTTCATCAGCGCGTGAACCTTTTTCGCGTTGTAGCGCGCGATTTTCTCGGGCTGGAAATCATCGAAGGCGCGGCGGAAATTGTCGCGCTTGCGCAGGATGGTGATCCAGGACAGCCCGGCCTGGAAGCCGTCGAGGATCAGCTTTTCGTAGAGCGCGCGGTCGTCATATTCCGGCACGCCCCATTCAGTGTCATGGTAGGCGATGTAAAGCGGGTCCTCCCCCGGCCAGGGGCATCGCATCTTGCCATCCGGGTGCAGGCGTGCGGAGCGGCTCATGCGACGGTCTGCTTCGCGGCGGCCCGCAGATCGCCTGCGTCGGCGACATGGATGGCAAGGCCGCCGGCGGTCAGTGCTACGCCCGCGTCGAGCGCGTCGGCGACGCGGTCGGTCCGGATCAGCGCGAGCCCATTGTTGTCCGCAGCCGAGCCCATGGTGCCGACCGGCTTGTCGCCGGCCAGGATGGTGGTGCCAGGCTCCGGCCGGGGTCCGTCGAGCGTCACGCGGACCGTGCGGGTGCGGGCGGTGCCGCGATGCTGCATCCGCGAAACCACTTCCTGCCCGACATAGCAGCCCTTGTCGAAATCGACGCCGTGCAGCCGGTCCATGTTGGTTTCATGCGGGAAGGCGTCGCCATAGATGAAATCGAGCCCGCCGCGCGGCACGCCGGATGCGATGCGGTGCGCTTCGTAATCCGCGCTGTCGACCAGACCGGCGCCGATCAGGCCGGCGACCTTCTGCGCCAAGTCCTCGGGCGCGAGAATGCGCCAGCCGAGCGGCGCTGCGCGCGGATCGCTGAAAGCAAGGTCCGGTCTCATGGCGGGATCGCCATCCCAGACGGCGATCACGCCAAGGCTCTCGGAGAGATTCTCCACAGCCACCTTGGCCCGCAGCTTGTAGAAACCGAGCTTCTTGGCAAGCTCGGGCGCCAGCGCGCGCGGGCAGTCGATCAGGAAGCCGCCGCCATGGCCGGCCGGCACCTCCGTGATCAGGAAATCCACGACGATCTTGCCCTGCGGTGTCAGCAGCGCGCCGAACCGGCCCATGCCCGGCTCAAGCTGCGTCACATCGGTCGTCACCAGGCCATTGAGAAAGCTGCGCGCATCCTCGCCGCTGACCTTGACCACGCCCCGGTCGGGAAGAAACGCTGCTTTCATAGGAGGTTGCTCTTGAACTTGTTGTTGAAAGGCAAGTCACCGATATCCGCTGACAACGTAAGACGCTAAGGTGGGGGGAACAAGGGCCGCGGGAACCGCAAGCGGCTGCTGAGGGGCCATGGCTAAAGCATTTGATACGATTCTGAAATCCGGCACGGTGGTGAATCAGGACGGCGAGGGCGTCCGCGACATCGGCCTCATTGGCGGCCGTATCGCCGAGATCGGTGGACTGGCGGGTGCGTCAGCGGCCGAGGTGATCGATTGCAAGGGCCTGCACATCCTGCCCGGCGTGATCGACACCCAGGTGCATTTCCGCGAGCCCGGCCTCACCCAGAAAGAGGATCTGGAAACCGGCTCGCGCAGCGCCGTGATGGGCGGGGTGACGGCCGTGTTCGAGATGCCGAACACCGATCCCTTGACCATCACGGAGGCGACCTTCACGGACAAGGTGAAGCGCGGCCGTCACCGCATGCATTGCGATTTCGCCTTCTTCATCGGCGGCACCCGCGACAATGTTGCCGATCTGCCTGAACTGGAGCGCGCCGAGGGCTGCGCGGGGGTCAAGGTCTTCATCGGCTCGTCCACTGGCGCACTGCTGGTCGAGGACGACGAAAGCCTGCGGCGCATCTTCCAGGTGATCCGCCGGCGCGCCGCCTTCCATGCCGAGGACGAGTATCGCCTCAACGCGCGCAAGCCGCTGCGCGTCGAGGGCGATCCCAGGTCGCATCCGGTGTGGCGCGACGAGACCGCGGCGCTGATGGCGACCGAGCGGCTGGTCAAGCTCGCGCGCGAGACCGGAGAACGCATTCACGTGCTGCACATCTCGACCAAGGAGGAGATCGAGTACCTGCGGGACCACAAGGACGTCGCCTCCTGCGAGGCGACGCCGCATCACCTGACGCTGGTCGCACCCGAATGCTACGAGCGGCTCGGCACCCGCGCGCAGATGAATCCGCCGGTGCGCTCGGCCGATCATCGTGACGGCATCTGGCGCGGCATCGCGCAGGGCATCATCGACGTGCTCGGCTCCGACCATGCGCCGCATACGCTTGAGGAAAAGGCGAAGACCTATCCCGCGTCGCCCTCGGGCATGACGGGCGTGCAGACACTGGTGCCGATCATGCTCGATCACGTCAATGCCGGACGGCTGTCGCTGGCGCGCTTTGTCGATCTGACCAGCGCTGGCCCGGCGCGTCTCTACAACATCGCCTGCAAGGGCCGGATCGCCGCCGGCTATGATGCCGACTTCACCGTGGTCGATTTGAAGCGCAGCGAGACCATCACCAACGAATGGGTGGCCTCGCGCGCGGGCTGGACGCCCTATGACGGCGTGCGCGTCACCGGCTGGCCAGTCGGCACCTTCGTGCGCGGCCGTCGCGTGATGTGGCAGGGCGAGCTGGTCACGCCGTCGCTGGGCGAGCCAGTGCGTTTTCTGGAGACGTTGAGGCCCTAACCTTAGCCACACAATCGGTTGTCATCGCCCGCGCATGCGGGCGACCCAGTATACCAGAGACTTCTGTTGGCAATCTTGAAGGGCACGGCGTACTGGATCACCCGCTTTCGCGAGCGATGACGACCGAGGTTGGAGCGCCTGCTACTGCCGCGCACGCGCGATCGAGAACTCACCGTTGCGGACGCGGATGGGGAGGCCCTCGACGAATTTCTCGACCGCCTCCTCGCCATAGGTTCTGACCAGTTCGGCCATCGCTGTAAACAGGCTCGCTTGCGCGAGACAATCGCCGTCGACGCCATCGTGTCGCGCTTCCGCCCAGGCCTCGCTGAGATAGCCGAGCGCCGCCTGCTTCTGCTCATGATCGGGCATGGGTTCGCTGGCGAGGCAAAATGACACAGGATGGCGCATAATGATACAACCGGCGAAAGCTGAGTGCCCCAGGGCGGAACGCATCGAACGGCGAAAGCTTTAACACGCGAATTCGAGTCGCCTAGCCCAGTTCTTTAGGAAAGGTTAACGGCGCCCAACAAGGTCGACCGTTCGTCCGTTGTGCGGCAAGAGCTAGTTTGCATAACGCGCGGTCAGGTCGCGCGAGATCTTCGAGCCTTCGTCGATATAGCGGCGAATGGCGACCAGGGCCGCCGGCGTGCAGGTCCTGTAGGTCTGCTGAAAGCCATTATAGCCGCGATTGAAGCCCGCGATCATGCGCGCCCGCCGCTCGCCGGTCGGGGTTTCCGCATCGATGAGCGCCTGCATCTGGTTGCGCCATTTGTTGCCTTCATTGGCGCCGCAGATGCCGCGCAGATAGTGCAGCGTCCCCAGGATCTCGGCGAGCCGCTGCAGGTCGCCGTCGAACGGCGCCGCCGCATCCTGCGCCCGCGCAGGGGCCAGCATGCAGGCCGAGACAAGAATGAGGATCGCCAGGAAGCGTTTCGCCATGCACAAAGCGTTTCGAATGTGTCCGGGAAAGTTGCGTGATAGGCCCTCAATGCGCTGGAAGCAAGGCGCGGACATCAGCCCCGGATCAGGCGGTATGCCGCCTCGATGATTTCGGGCAGGCCACCGGTCAGCTTGAGATTGCCGAGCCCGTCCGGCGCGAGCCATTTGAAATCGTCGAGCTCCTCGTTCAGGACCGGCTCGTTCGCGATCCAGCGCGCCGCAAACGACATGATCAGATAATGGCCGCCGCCTGTCGGCCCCGGCAGCACCTCGCGCCAGCCGGCAAGGCCGACGATCTCGATTCTGAGCCCGGTTTCCTCGCCGACCTCGCGGCGCAGCGCGTCATGCAACGATTCGCCGAATTCGACCCGGCCGCCCGGCAGCGAATAGAAACCCTTGCCGGGCGAGCGCGCGCGTCGCACCAGGAGAATTTTGTCGTCGCGAAAAATGGCGCCGCTGACAGCGAGCTGCGGATGCGAGGGCGGCGTGGGGGATAGCTCACCCATCAGTGCGACATAATGTACTCGACGTCGCCTTCCGAGCCGCCATTGATGATTCCGCCGGCCGCCGACACCAGCGGTTTGACCCAGCTCGTGGCTTGCAGGGCGAGCTTGGCGCGGGTGGAATCCTGCTGGGCTTCGCGCATCGCCTCGCTGACCGCGATCAGGATGGCGGTCATGGTGCCGGTGATGTTGTCGAACTCGGCGCGCATACCGACATCCGCGCTTTCATAGGCCGAGATCGCGAGATCGCGCGCGGCGAAATTGGAGGCCGTGAAATGTTCGGCGTAAGAGAGCGGATGCCACTGCAGGAAGTCTTCCACGCATTCCGGGATGTCGGGGATCATCTCGAGCAGCATGACGGCTTCGTTGAAGTGATTGAGATAGTCGGTCGCAAGCCCGGTCCGCGGATTGATATTGGCAGCCTTGAGCTCGGCAGCCCGTGCCGCATTGAGACCCGGCTGTGGCGCGGTCTGCCCGGCGAGCGGGGATGGCGAGGGGATTGTGTTCATCGGTCGCAGTGTTAGCAAGGGGGGTTAAAAGGTGCTGAACGAGGGTCTATTTTAGCCTGAGAATGTGCGGACGTTTTGTCATTACCTCTCCTCCCGAGGCGTTGCGGCGAATTTTTGGCTATGTCGAGCCGCCGAACTTTCCGCCTCGCCATAATATCGCACCGACGCAGCCGATTCCGGTCGTCATGGTCGAGAATGACGCGCGGCATTTCCACCTGATGCGCTGGGGCCTCGTTCCATCCTGGACCAAGGACCCCCGCAAAATCACGTTGCTGATCAATGCGCGCTCTGAGACGGTTCGGGACAAGCCGGCGTTCAAGAATGCGATGAAGCGGCGGCGCTGCCTGGTTCCGGCGGACGGCTATTATGAATGGCAGGTGTCCGGCGGGCGCAAGCGGCCTTATTTCATCCATCGCCGCGACGGCCATCCGTTTGGTCTTGCGGCCCTCGCGGAAACCTGGATCGGTCCGAACGGCGAGGAACTCGACACGGTCGCGATCGTCACCGCGCCCGCGAGCGCCGACCTCGCGGTGCTACATCATCGCGTGCCGGTCACGATGACGGCGGCCGATTTCGAGCGGTGGCTCGACTGCCGCGCGCACGATGTCGATGACGTGATGCCGCTCTTGACCGGCCCGGAACAAGGCGAGTTCACCTGGCACGAGGTCTCGACCAGGGTCAACAGCGCCGCCAATGACGACCCGCAACTCGTGCTGCCGATCACCGCCGAAGCAAGCGCGGCGGAGGCGCAGCCCGCGAAGAAAGCCGCGCGAAAACCCGCGCGCGTCGAATCCGACGACGGACAGGGCTCGCTGTTTTGAGGATTGTTCTCTCCGTCGCCCCTGCGAACGCAGGGGCCCATAACCACGGGCCTCAGTTGTTGCGAAAGACGGCTGCCAGATCATCTTAATCGAAAGGTCACGCGGTATGCGTCCCGGCGTTCGCCGGGACGACGACTCATTGTGCTTGCAACTTCATGTAAAAATATTCAGCGCGGCGTATTGCAGCAGCATGATCGTTTTCGCATCGACGATGCGGCCGTCGCCGATCATCGCGAGCGCTTCGTCGATCGAAATTTCCAGGACCTCGATCTCCTCGCCTTCGTCGGCGATGCCGCCGCCATCGCCGACCCGCATCGAGGGCTCATATTCGGCGACGAAGAAGTGCAGCTTCTCCGTCACCGCGCCGGGGCTCGTGAAGGCCTCGAACACCTTGCGCACCTCTTGCAGACGATAGCCGGTTTCCTCTTCCGCCTCCGCCCGAATCCGCGTCTCCGGCGACGCGTCGTCGAGCAGCCCGGCCGCGGTTTCGATCAGGAGGTCGTCATAGCCGTTCACATAGGCCGGGTAGCGGAACTGGCGGACCAGCACCACCGTGCGCTGCTTGAGATTGTACGGCAGAAGCGTCGCGCCATTGCCACGGTCATAGCTCTCGCGGTGCTGCGTCTGCCACGCGCCGTCGTTGCGCCGCCACGCGAAGGTCGTGCTCCTTAGCGTGTAATGATTGTCGGACAGCAGGCGGACATTCTTGACGCGGATGCGGTCGGAGATGGACATCTGAAATTCCCTGCGGGCTGCCGCCGAAAAGTATCGCGCACCGTCACGTCGATTCGCGGCCGTCGAGCCATTTCGCGTAGATGATACGGTCCTGCTCGTCATAGCCGAGCGTCTCGTAGAAGGCCTGGACTTTCGTGTTGTCGCCCCGCACCAGCAGTTGCACCTTCACAATGCCCCGTTGCCGCAGCCAATCCTCCGCTGCGTCCATGATCGCGCGGCCAAAACCCTTGCCACGGCAATCCGGATCGACGCCGACATAGTAGACCCAGCCGCGATGGCCGTCATGGCCGACCATGAGGGACGCCACGATCCTGTCGGCGTCGCGGCCGATCAGGACTGCCGCGTTGTCGCCGCGCCGTGCCAATGCGATGTCGGCCACTGGATCGTTCCACGGCCGGATCAGGCCGCAGCGTTCCCACAGGGCGGTGACGGCTGCGATGTCATTGTCTTCGAGGGGCGTAATCGAGAGGGGACCGGAGTGCATGCCGAGGGAACCTTTGCGTTCTCGTCGAATCGGAGGCTCCGGCTTTTATCGTCTTATTCTGACGACTTTCTTGCACGGCAAATCATTTTCCCGCCAATGGGGGGCGCTTCGACAGTGAAACTCTTCTTAAAGCACCTTTCCCGGATTCATGATGCCGTGCGGGTCCAGCATCGCCTTGATCGCACGCATCAGCGCGATCGCGGTCTTGTCTTTCACATCAGGGAGTTCGTCCCGCTTGAGCACGCCGATGCCGTGTTCGGCCGAGATCGATCCGCCCATCCGCAGCACGATCTCGAACACGACGGCATTGACCTCGTGCCAGCGCGCCATGAAATCCGCGGTATCGCCGCCGACCGGCTGGCTGATATTGTAATGAATGTTGCCGTCGCCGAGATGGCCGAACGGCACCGGCCGCGCGCCGGGGATCAGCTTGACCACCGCGGCATCGGCCTCCGCGATGAATGCGGGCACCGCGACCACGGGCACCGAAATGTCGTGCTTGATCGAGCCGCCTTCCGGCTTCTGCGCCGCCGACATCTCGTCGCGCAGCTTCCAGAACCCCTGGCGCTGGCTCAAATTCGCCGCGATGACGGCATCATCGACGATGCCGTCCTCCATGCCCTTCGCCAAGATCGCTTCCAGCGTGTCGCGCGCATCATCGCGCGGCGAGGACAATTCCATCAGCACATACCAGCGATGCTTGTCCGCGAGCGGATCGCGCACGTCGATGCCGTGACGGATCGAGAAATCGACCGCGACCTCGGACAGCAGCTCGAAACTGGTCAGCGTGCCGGCCGCCTCGACTTGCGAGATCGCGAGCAGCTTCAGCGCGTCCGCAGGCGATTTCAGTCCGACAAAGGCGGTTTCGATCGCGCGCGGCTTCGGAAACAGCTTGAGCGTCGCCGCGGTGATGATGCCGAGCGTGCCTTCCGCGCCGATGAAGAGATTGCGCAGATCGTAGCCGGTGTTGTCCTTCTTCAGCTTCGACAGCAGGTTCAGGATCCGCCCGTCGGCGAGCACGACTTCGAGCCCGAGCGCCATCTCGCGCGCTACGCCATAGGCGAGCGCCGTGGTGCCGCCGGCATTGGTGGAGAGGTTGCCGCCGATGGTGCAGCTTCCTTCGGCGCCGAGCGACAGCGGAAACAACCGGTCCACCTCGGCGGCGCGCTGCTGCGCGACCTGCAGGATCACGCCGGCCTCGCAGGTCATCGTGTTGGAGGCGGTATCGACGTCGCGAATCCTGTCCATGCGCCGCATCGACACCACGACCTCGCCATTATGCGGGGTCTGCCCGCCGACGAGACCGGTATTGCCGCCTTGCGGCACCAGCGCGATATTGCGCTCGCTGGCGAGCTTGCAGATCGCCGAGACTTCCTCCGTCGAGCCCGGCCGCAGCACCAGCGGCGAGCGGCCATGGAATAGGTCGCGCTCCTCGGTCACGTAAGGCGCGATATCGGCCGCGTCGGTCACGGCATATTTCTCGCCGACGATCTTGCGGAACTTCGCGATCAGTTCGGGCGACAGCGGCGCGGCCGGCTGTGCGATATTCCTGTTTTCTTCGTTCACGCTCATTCCCGCCCGATCGCCGCGCGGCGCAGCCGATCGTTGATAGCTTCGCCCAGTCCTTCATCCGGGATCGGCATTACTGCGATGGTGTGCGCCGCCTTGGCATCGAGCGCACGAAGATAACCGAAAAGACGCGTTGCGGCTTCATTCAGATCGCCGCGATCGGACAGATTCATCACGGCCATGGCGCGATCCGCGCCATGCGGCAGCGCGGGCCCAAAGCCGAGCAAGGCTTCGCCGGGCTCGATGCGATCGGCGTTCAGCCGCACTTTCGTGCGCGGCGCGTAGTGCGAGGCCAGCATGCCCGGCGCGAGCGGCTGCGCGCTCTCGCTGTCGATGTCGGCGGGCGGCTGCGAGAGCGCTTGCCCGAGCACGCGCGCGATCGCCTCGCGCGGCACGCCACCGGACCGGAGCAGCGTCGGCGCCTCAAAGCAACCGATAATGGTGGATTCGACCCCGACCTCAACCGGCCCGCCATCGACGATCAGTTCGATCCGTCCGCCAAGGTCGCTTGCGACATGCGCCGCCGTCGTCGGCGAGACATGGCCAGATAGATTGGCCGACGGCGCCACGACCGGCCCGCCGAAAGCGGCGAGGATCGCCCGTGCCACGGGGTGGGCGGGAACGCGGATCGCGACCGTGTCGAGGCCCGCCGTGGCGAGATCGGCGACCGCGCAATCGGCGGTTTTGGGCAGCACCAACGTCAGCGGACCCGGCCAGAAGGCCTCCGCGAGCGCGGTGGCCTGGGAGTCGAAGCGGCCAAGCCGCCGGGCGGCGGCGAGGTCGCCGACATGGGCAATCAGCGGGTTGAAGGCGGGGCGGCCCTTGGCCCGGTAGAGCCGGGCGATCGCCGCCGGATTGGCGGCGTCGGCGCCGAGGCCGTAAACGGTCTCGGTCGGGAACGCGACCAGGCCACCGGCGGCGAGGCACTCGGCCGCCGCTGTCGCCGCCGCCCCTCCGGAGGGCAGGATCCGCGTTTTCAGGCCGGTCTCCACGGGGGTTGAAATCCTCAAATTCGGCTTCTTGCGGTGCGCGAAACCCAAGGCTATAAGCCGCCGTCTCAGTCGGAGTGTGGCTCAGCCCGGTAGAGCACTGCTTTCGGGAAGCAGGGGTCGCAGGTTCGAATCCTGCCACTCCGACCAATAAAATCAAGCGCTTGCTCGTTCATCCTCTCATCTTCCTTTTCGCCGTCCAATGAATCGGCCAATGAAATGGGTTCCGATTTTGGAATCAATTTTAGTTTTTGCTCGCTCCAACGTTGACCTAGCAACCATTAGGCTGTGCCGTCATTCCGGGGCGATGCGACAGCATCGAACCCAGCCAAAAGGTAATATAGAACCGATTTTTCTTGATTCACCGTCAGGTTGGTGGCAGATGGAGCCCCCAAGCGCGGTTAGCGACGCTGACCAAAGGGGCTTTAGATGTTTCGGTATGCGTTGTTGTGTCTCGCTGCCATCGGTTTGTCGGGCTGCATGGCAACCGCCGGCCCATCTTTCAATGGCCCGACGGGCGAGGCAATTAATACCGCGAAATGCAGCCAATCGACCGTTAGCTGCTTGCAAACGGCATCGCAGGTGTGTGGCGGGCCGTACGCGATTATCGGCAGCGAGAGCCATCCCGGCGGTGTCTTGGCCGATGTGATCCCAGGACCCGTCACTTGGTACGTGATGGCCTACCGATGCGCCCCCTCGAATGGGAAAATGCCGACAATCGCCTCCAGGGGTGTGAGTCGAGGCGCGCCGGGGGAGCGGTGCAATCAGCCCGCTGGAGGGAGTGCGCTCAGGCAGCTGGCGGAAGACGACACCGAAGCCGCGGAGCAAGTCGGTGCAGAGAGAAGATCGGTGCGCGCGCGCCCGCAGTGTGAGTAGGTGCCCGGCTCCTCGACCTACGACGGGCAGGTCATGTCATCTTGCTTCGCGCCACGCGGTCCATGGGCTGGTGTAGTCCAGATTGGCGGCGGGCAGGGGCAGCTTCTGCTCGATGTGCTCGAACGCGCGCAAACCATCGAGGAACAGAGGAGTCGGACGATAGGGGACATCTCCAAGCCCGGCGCGTCGCGTCAGAGCGGCGCCGTCCGGCAACTCCGGGAAATACGTGGTCAGGTTATGAACGGCCTCGGCCAGCCGTTGGGTCCGACCTCGTCGGATCAGTTCGTAGGCGGCCAGCGCCGAGGCGACCGGATCCACCCAGTTCGCATTGAGAATGCTCTCCAGCGCAAACTCGGGCAGACTCCTCGAAACGTCGCGCCTGTTGCGGAACGCGCGGACCGACTGCGCGAGCATCTTCACGTCCGAAAGATGGTTTCTTCCAGCTAGCCGCGACACGATGAAGGGATGGAGATGTCCGACAAGACGGCCCAGAGGCAGCAGGTACTGGGAAACGAGCGGTGCCTCGTCCTCGTCCAGCGTCAGGGTCATGAGGGTCGCGCGGTTTTGCGATGCCAGCGACCCGACGGTATAGACTGGCGCATCTCCTATGCGGAGGGAAACGAGCTGCGAACCCGCTTGGCGCGGCAGGTAGCACTCGCGAATGCCGGCGAGATCGCCGGGCTGCGCTGCATCCTTCCAAATCGTTCCTTCACCGGGTGCCGAGACACCGACCATCAACCGCGTCGCCGGGTCGTCAAAACCGGCCAGGAGGTACAGAGGCGATGAGCCGGGGACCTCAGCGGCAAAATCGTGAAGCGGCAATGCGGCGATCTTGGAATAGGTCCTCTGGTCGATCCCGTCGAGGATCCGCCCGCCTCCCAAAAGCGCAAGCCAAATGCCGAGGTCCGGATCGGAGACGGGGGCGAGCGTTTCGGAGAAGAGAACAGCTCCCTGCTTGTTCGGAAGCCGGGTTGCGATCGTGGTTTGAGGCGGACTATTCGACCAGTCGGTCACGTCGACCACCTGTCCCTGGCCCACCACGACGACGTCGCTCTTGACGACGCGATCATCCCGGTCGCGAAGAGTAGCGGCGTATCTTCCATCAGGCACAGCCCGCGGCATGCCGCTGCGGAAGATCTGTCGTTCGCCCGTGATGAGTTCGTGAAGCTCGATGGAGGCGCCGCCGGGGACGACGATGTCCGAGAAGGTGCGCATGCTTTCGCGAAACGTCGGCGCCGATTTGACCGGATCGAACTGGAAGGTGAGCACTTGGTCATCGAGCACCGTCACTTCGCGTCCGTTATCGCGGAGATGCCCTTCATCGAGGTCAATGTTGACGGCATATCGATCGGGCTTCAGATCGAGCTGCGTAGAGGTGCCGGAAAGCGCGGTCCGGCGGCGACCTGTCCTGCGGCCAACAATCTCGATGAAACCGGACACCGACCGCGCACTCCCTTCGATGCGTACCTCGCATTTCGACGACGGGGCCGGCTTGAGGCGGGCGATGATGCCATCGGCTTCGCCTCCTTCGCCTTCGACCTTGTTGTAGATCCGCTGCGTCTTCATCCGTTCCCTGACATAGGCGCGCAACGTGTCGTATCGGACCAGCATCGCATCCGCGTCGGTCTCGTCCCATGTTTTTGCCGTGCTGCGTCCTTTCAAGCCGGCCATCAGCTCGGAAGAGAACTTCCCGTCCACCGCGGCGGTTGCGGCTGGAATCGTCGATTGCAGCAGGAAAGACGTGGCTTCGCCCGTCGTCTGCGGGTTGTTCGGCAAGCCGAGCGGACCAGCTGCAATCTTCGTTCCGTCGAGCTGGTTCCTGCAGGCGTCCACGAAGTAGTATTGCCATCCGGGACCAAGCTCCTGCCTCAGCCAATAGACCGTCTGATCGAGGTTCAAGCACGCCGAGGCGCCGGACAAATCCATCGACTTGTAGTTTGACGCAATCAGCATGTCCGCGCGGGCGCCGGGCGACACGAAGGAGAAACCGTGGCCGCTGAAGAAAAAGAAGAATTCCTCCGTCGCGTTCTGGCCTGACGATCTGAGATCGAGCAGGGCCTGAAGAATGTCGTCACGGGCGGCCGGCCTTCCGCCTTGCACGATCGGCTCGGAGCAAAAGATGAGCTGCCGATCGGCAGCCGCCACTTGCTCCGCATCCCACTTGGCCGACAGCCAGTCGCGGAAGGCGAGGGCGGAGCCGAGCGTGCCGGGTAGCTTTGCATCGATGCTGCCGTCGCTTACCGACGGATAGTCCTCAATGCCGATGATGAGCGCACGACGCCCCACGATTGTATCCTTCAGAGCAACTTCGTGATCTCAGCCGATCCGACCGCCTCATTGCGATACATGAAAAATCCCGATCTGTGTATTCCGGCCACCTTTCCACTGGGCACTGCGAACACCGGTGATCCGGAATTGCCTTGGGTCGTGGAGCAGTCATGGAATATGTCGGGATCGTCGGTCCCGTCGAGCACTTCGCCAAGTGCGGCGCTCTTCACGCCGAACTTTCCGTCGAAGATGGATGTGAGGAAGAGAGGATTGTTGATGTCGTCCTTGCCCGGAAAGCCAATTGTCGCGATCCTTTCGCCGGTGTCCGGAATAGCGTCGACAAACTCCAGGGGCGGCCGTTGCCCCGTGACCGCCCGCAGGATAGCAATGTCTTTCCTGGGATGGACCTCGGCGATCTCAGTGATTTCGCCAATGTCCGCACTGGAATTGACGGCGCCGGCCTCCTGCTTGAATACGATCCGCGCAGTCCCGGCCATCAAGGCTTCGGAGCCGCTTGTGAGGACGGCCAGCACATGTCGATTGGTCGCGATCAATCCGTCGCCGACGACAAAGCCGGTACCGACGTGAACATTCTTGTCGCCCTCGATCCTGCCGATCGATCCGACGCAGGGGCGGATCTTGTCACGGAATGCACTCCATGCATCCTTGAGCTCTGTCGGCTGAAGGTCCTTGTTTGCGGTTTCCGGAAGGTCATCCAGCGCGCCGCCGCGCGACAGCATCACCGGACGCATCAAGCGTATCACGATTTCGAGCGCCATGATCTCGGCGGGTGTCGGGACGTTGCCGTTCTGCAAGGCTTCGAGCGCCTTCTGCGCTTCCAACTCGCTGTTGGGAATGTGCCTGGCCCCGACGATCGCGCGAACCTTCCGCACGGCCTCCGCCGGGGAATTCGTTCCAAGCGCGCGGCCCGCGCGTTTCAGCAGTTGATCGTATTTGGCGGCGATCATATCGGCCTCTAGGCAAGGCGCTTGGAATAGATGACTTGGCCGGTGGGGCTTCGGATCTCTTCTTCCAGATGTGCGCCGTCGAAATTCAGCACGGCATAGCCGTGCGGTGTGAACTTTTCCTCTTCTCCGACAATGAACTCGTTCGGCCCCTCAAGCACGGCGGCACGCGCCAAGCGAACGCCTTCGACGGTTATCGGAGCATGGAAGCGCCAGTCGGCGTGCTGGTAAGCGTCGCCGACGGCGCGGGGCAATCCAATGGTCTCTGCGCGAGTCTGCGGCATTCCGCTGTGCCCCACGCAACGTCCAAGGACGCCGAACTCTGCGTCCGGCGCTTCATAGATGACGCAGCGGTGCTCGTGGCCCCAGTACCAAGCGAAGATCCGTTTGCTCCTGAGAAGTGCGCCGAATTGCGGATGGGACCAAAGCTTGGTGCCCTGCTCAGGTTTGATGTTGGAATAGAGGTGGTGATGGGAGAAGAGAATGATCCGCCGATCGCCCGCACCACGGATCACCTCGATCAACCAGCGTACTTGTTCGTCGTCGATCGCGTGATCGATATAGGCGACGTCGAGACCCACGAGTGTCCAATGTGCGTTCTGATATGCGAAGTAGCTGCCTTGCTGGTCGAACGCCGGCAGCATGCGGCCGAAATAGGCGTCCCCGCCCGAATACATCTCATGGTTTCCGTTCAGGGTACGGCTGACGGCCTCTCTCCTTCGCGGCCACACATCGAGAAAGCGCTGCGCGACCTCCGTCTCGGTCCCGGCATAGTAGACATCGCCAAGGTGCAGAAGCAGGGCAAACGGATCTGGATCCGAATTCACGGCGGCAGCAATCTTGGGCGCCCCGTAAAGCCCGGTTCCCCAGTCCCCCAGGACGGCTATGCGCGCCCGATCCGGCAACTGGGCTGCCTTCGCACTCTTCGGACGCACCATGTCGTGCGGCTTGAGATGCTTCAGCCTCTCCCACACGACCGCCGCCCAGCCGAGCCAATCGTTGGTGTCGAAGACAGCTTCCAGTCCCCCGCTCGGAAGCGGTGTGAGCGACAGCTTGGCCGCTTCGCCCGATGCAATCAGGCTCTGCAGTCGCGCCGCCCTCGCGTCGTGCGGGCTGGTCAGCACCTTCGCCCCCGCCGCTTTCTCGGCCAGTCTTATCTGTTCGAGTACACTGCCTGTCCCAGCCATGATGGCGGCGCGCTGTGCCGGCGAAAGCGAGTCGTCCCGCTGCGCCACTTCGTTCAGATTTCCGATCGCCTCTGCCGTCCCTAGCGCCTTCGAAACCTGTTCAAAGGTCACGACCACGGGAGCGGTCGAGCGCTCATTTTCAGCCACGGCTTACCTCTGTTGGGATGACTTTCCGCTCCGGCGCGCAGATGTAGGCCTTGCGGCACGGGTTGAGCAACGGGCGGCGGCGTAGATTGGAGTTGCGGATCCGGTTATCCGTCGCGATGAGCGTGGCTGCGAACGCCGCGGGCGTCGGTATTTTGCAGCAACGATGATGGCCATCGTGGTCGGTGACCCATGCCGCGATCTCCGCGCGTCATCGTGATCGGTGCGCGACTTTCTCGTAACCTTGCCATAAACGCCTTGCCATCACGGCGTTGAGGCAGCATTGCTGTCCCATGTGCGCGTCGTATTGGCGCTAACCCCGTTGTGGCCGCGATATTTCGCCTTGTCGGGAACTTTCCTCGGGCTTCACGGTTACGCGAACAATGTTCCGGACGGGGAACGTGATGACGCAGTATCGCGCGTACCTGATGGAGAATGGGCACGTCTGGGCGGCCGTTGATCTGGCTTGCGCGGATGATGACGATGCGAAGCGGCAAGCGGAGGATCTGCGGAATGGCCGCGTTGTCGAGCTTTGGCAGAGTGACCGCCGGGTGGCGCTTCTGAGATCGCCAAGGAGGGGTTTCACGAGAGCGCGCTCGCCGGGCCAGCGCAGCTGAGCGCCCGCGCCACCACTCTGCAAGGCAATGGTCCAATTCCCTCGCTTCCTTCAGGCTCGATCTCTCTGCCAGTTATTCCACTGGAAATAGCAAGTTTGGACGATTGCACCAAATTGCGATTCGGTGTGCAACGCCTATCCGTCGCAGCCGCCCAAAACACTTTCGCAAAAATCCGAGTGTGAATCGCGTTACTCGGGCTCTCTTGACGCGATCAAGCGTGCTCTGACTGTGCTCACGCGCTGAGAACTCCGTGATATGAGCCGGCGCGCCTTGACTGTGCGGTTAACTTTGCGGAAATGCTCGCACTACCTTAGGAAGTGTTTGTCGTGAGGCTTAGTTATGCGGACCAGGATTGCTCTGCTTGTTTTGACGCCTGTTGTTTTGATGCTTGTTCTGATGCTTGGCATGGTGACGCAAGCCCACGCGAGAGGACCCTACGGCTCGATCAGGGTCGCCGGCTGGTCGGGCGGCGCCTACACGGACGACAGCACGGGCGAGTTCACCAGTTGCGTCGCAAGCGCAACCTACAAGAGCGGCATCACTTTCGGGGTCTCGGTGTCAAAGGACGTCAACTGGTCTCTTGCGTTCTTCCATCCGAATTGGACGTTGGCTGCCGGTCAAAGATTTCCAATCGTGCTCAGCTTTGACGGCCGCAACACGTTCAATGTCGACGGGTTGGCTATAGCACGGTCCGCCGTCATGGTTCACATGCCCGATACGTCCGACCTGATCAAAAGCTTCCGCGCAGCCAAGACAATGTCTGCCTTTGCCGAGGGTCGTCTCTTTCAGTTCAACCTTGACGGCACGTCGGCACTTCTTCCCGTGCTGGTCAACTGTGTCAGGACCATCGACTCGCGCGGCATTGCCGCCGCCGGGGATTTTGCAGCCCCGGACCTCGCCGCCAAACCCGCGAGGCAATTGGCGCCGCCGACCGCCGCGTCAAGTTTGCAACCAGGTATCGCGCAGGAAGGCTCGGCCGAATATCAGCTCGAGGCGATGCAGATCGCGACAAATTTCATATTGAGGGCATCGCTGGATCACCCGGCGCTGCTCAGCCGGGCCGAAACCCCTGTGTCGGTTGCGTCGGCCGGCGCAGCTTGGAGGGCCGACAATGCGACCGGGTTTGTTCGAATTATTCCCCCGCAATCAAATGTATCCGGTCTCGACATCGCCGCCGCCATCGTCGGCAATGACGCAAAGGAATGCAAAGGAAAATTTGCGTCCGCTCGAAACAGCGAGCTCCTGGACAGCGAGGTTGTCTTTCGGGGAATGTCCTCATGCGAAGACAGCGAGCATTCGGCGATAGCCGAGTATTTCATTTTTCCGCGCAAGGCCGGCGGATTCATCATGTTCTCGGTGCTGACCCCGACAAATATCTCCGGCCAGCAGAAACAAGGCCCCGAGCGGGAGGAGGTGAATGCAGGCTTCCGCAAAGCCGCCTATGTCTCGCTTGGCCATTAAGGCTGGATCAAGTTCGGCCGGGCAGGCCGATACCGAAGCGTATGGCCCGTCGATGCAAGGCTGGCGGATTAAGTTCGCGAACCCGCCGCACGGGCGGCACGCAATGACTTCCTCCTGCCTTTACGTCTTCTTGCCCTACTTCGTGCCCTTACTTCTCCTTGCCCTTACTTCTTGGCTTACTTTTTCTTAGCTTGCGATTTGAAGGACAGGCCCAGACGCATCGCCTTTTTCTTGATGAATGCAGGCGGTCGACCGGTTTCCTCGACGACTTCTTCCAGCGATTTCGAGGCGCGGCCAAGCTCCATCAGCCGCCGGTCGTCCTTGAACGACCAATGCCTTTTTCGGATCATCACAAAAACCTTGGTTCCGGACAAAGCCGTCAAGCGGAGTATGTTCGCTTGACGACTTTGCAGTTGCGGGTCCGGACTTGAAAAATTATCCGGTCCAGAATCGATATCCGATCCGATCAAAGTCGCAACAAATGCCGCGCGTTAAGCTAACCTCATAAGGTTACTTGGGGGGTACTTGTGCGGTTATTTGGGCGCGCGTCATACCGCAGAGATGGCTCCGTGAGTATATGAGGAGCGCCCATGCCAAACACTCACTGGCAGCGGACGGAGCGGCCGTTAAAGTAGCACCGGTTCGCCTGAAGAAGACGCCTCGGAACAAGAGGCTCTAACGAATTTGCCAAGGAATATGTCAAGGGAAGGAAGCAATGGGCCAGAAGATAGTGATCGTGGGAGCGGGTGCTGTTGGCGGGTATGCCGGCGCGCATATGGTGCAGGCGGACGAGGACGTGACATTCATCGATCCATGGCCCGAGCATGTCGAGCACATGAGAAGGCATGGCCTGCGCGTCACTCACGCCAGGGACGTGGCGGAATTCTCGGTTCCCGTGCGGGCGCTGCATGTCACGGATGTTCAGCAATTGGCCAAGGAGACGCCGGCCGACATCGCCTTCGTCTGCATGAAGTCCTACGACACAGCGTGGGCGACCGCGATGATCCGGCAATATCTGGCGCCGGACGGCTATGTCGTGTCGCTGCAGAACTGCATGAATGAAGAAACGATCGCGAGCCTTGTCGGCTGGGGCAAGACGCTGGGCTGCATTGCGAGCAGCATTACCGTGAACCTGCCCGCGCCCGGCCACATCCACCGCGGTGCCGGAAAGGGCGGGGCGGCTCACACCGTCTTTCGGGCAGGCGAAGTGCACGGCCGGATCACGCAACGTGCCAAGGACATCTGCCGCCTGGTCGGCTACGCCGACAGTGCGACGGTCACGAGCAATCTGTGGGGCGAGCGCTGGTCGAAACTGGTCGCCAATGTCATGGGCAACGGACTCTCGGCGTGCACGGGGCTATCCGGTGCACAAATGCTGGAAAGCGAGCCGATCCGCCGCTTCTCCACCCGGCTCGGGAGCGAAGCCATCCGCGTGGGACAGGCGCAGGGCTATCAACTGGAGGAGATCCTGCATCTGCCGCCGGAGACGATTGCGCGTGCGGGCGAGGGCGACGAAGCGGCGATGCGTGCATGCGACGAGCGGCGTTTCGCGGATGGAAAGCGCGTATCTTCCGAACAGCGTCCGTCCATGGGCCAGGACATGCAGAAGGGGCGGCGGACCGAGATCGATTTCATGAACGGCCTTGTGGTGCGCGAAGGTGAGAGGCTCGGCCTCCCATGCCGTGCCAATGCGGTGCTGACAGACATCGTCACGCGCGTGGAAAGAAACGAACTGAGCCCGGATCCCCGGCACATCACCGAACTTCGGTTGAACTAGGGCGTGTACTCATCTGTGGACGCCCCGCGAGATGCAAGCGGTTTTTGAAGAAGATCGGCACGTAGTCGGATGCTGCCATCTGTCCGGCCTCTGATGCA
>Ga0210406_10002006_pt1 | contig 23782 bp, 19 predicted proteins | sample IncBWC30MmetaG_FD_155454 | JGI IMG/M metagenome (GOLD analysis project Ga0210406, IMG submission 155454) | Forest soil microbial communities from Barre Woods Harvard Forest LTER site, Petersham, Massachusetts, United States - Inc-BW-C-30-M | ecosystem: Environmental > Terrestrial > Soil >...
GGAAACGGCGAAATCGGAACATAGGCATCCACCGCAAGCACCTTCCCATTGGGAAGCAGCGTCCATCCCTCTTCGTCGTTGGGGTCGTACTTGCCCGTTCCCGTCGGCGTCCAAGTCAAGGTCTTGGGATCGAGCAAAGCCGCTTGCGGGGTGCAGCAATTGGCCTGCATATATGTTCCGTTGGGTAGAACAACGCTCTGCGCATCGCCGATCGACGACCACCCGGCGGGGGGATTGACGGACGTCCACGTATTTGCCAGCGGATCGTAAATCGCACCCAGCTTCGTCCATACCGCATTGCAGTTGAAGGTCGTCGGATCACAAATGTATTCCCCGCCTTCGATGATCAGTCGCCCGTCCGGCAGCACAGCAGACGAGTGATAGAGCGGGCTGTAGCCAGCGGGCGTCGATGCGACTTGAGTCCAGGTCCCATTCACGTAACTGCCATGTTGGTCGGGCGTCAATTTCCACCAGTCGGGGAAGCCGGCATCTTGCACCAATACGGATCCGTCCATAAGCAAGATCGGATTGGCACTGCCGTCAACCAAAAAGCCGGGCTGGTTGCTCAGGGGAGTCCACGGTGAAGTTGCCGAATCCGGGGCAACGTCTGCTCGAGCTAGGCCCTGCGCTGCAGCCTGCACGGGGCGACTCTGCGGAGCACCGATCGGGTGGGGAATCGGTGTAAGACGGTGTTGCGCGACGGCGAACTGGGGCAGCGCCAGCAACGCGACAAGCGCGCCGCCGAACGTCTGCAAAACTTTCGTGTTCAGTCTTTGCATGGAATCTCCTTCATTTAGAAATCGTGATTTCCCAGCACTTACCATTTGGATCAGGCGGGAGATCGTTGGCTGAGCCGTGCTAGTGGCACCCGCGGGGCCTGCTCCGCGGCCTGATGAAAACGGAGTCGCTGGTGTCTGGATTCATAGAAATCGAAATCGTTTTCCTCAACCCAAAAAAGAGGGACGAACTATATACCCATTTCTGGTGCTCGCATAGAGTGAAAACATTTTCATCTCGCGTCCATCACTTTGCAGTTACCTGGCGAGGTCTCTAGTCGTCGGTACCAAAATAAACGGCCCCAGCTTTCGACCGGGGGTGTGGTGCGGTGCCTGCCGGACGCCGTAAACCTGCGGCGTACCGCCAGTGTCGAAAGGTGAATCGAGTCAGTCGGACCCGAGGAAAGAAATGGACTCCCCCTGATGACCCGGACCGGTTTTGCGCAACTTACGCGGCCCTTTTTGCACTCGCTGTGCTCGCGCGGCAGTGCAAGGATGTCGTGATTAACGCGGTGTAAAGGATCTCATGATACTGGACACCTGAAGGGCCACTCATCCCCACAAGCAGCGTCTCGTGAAGGGTTGAGTGCTGGCGACAAACGGAGGCCCAAACTCCAATCCCACGCAGAACTGAATTACTCATCGTTCGGCACAATCCCGCACGAAGCGGGGCGATCCTCGGCGGCGAAATAGGGTGCGTGGACGGGAGAGAGCGGTCCCGGTTAACCTTCTGCAGTTGCCGCGCCGAGCGCCGCATTTTTTGCCTTCGACCTTCTCAGTCAGAACGGGAAGGACTGCGGTCGTGATCCGCTTGCGCGGCGGAAGATCGCTCTCCGGCGCTTGTTAAACTGTGAATGGATCGGTGCGGTTTGTCCTAGGAGAACGACATGAAACGAGCTTTGGTTGCAGTAGCAGTGTTGTTATTGTCATTCGCAAGTGTGGCAACGGCGCAGGACAAGCAGCGGGCAGCCAAGCAGGAGGCAGTCAAGCCTAAGACTGCTCCGCCCCCACTCGAAGCAGACGTCCGGAAGCTCTGGGGGGCTTTCAAGAACAAAGACAAGAGCGCGCTTTCGAGCATGCTGGACGATGGATTCCGCCAGTTTGAGGAAGGACTCAGCGAGTTCGGCGACAAGAAGACGGAAGTCAACGCCGTAGACGAGTTCGAACTTCTCAGCTACTCACTGAGTGATTTCACCGTGAAATCGATTGGACCGAATGCGGCGGTGGTCACCTACATCGCGCGGTATGAGGGGAAATCTGGCGGCGTAGTTTCAAAGGGAAAGAGCGTCTTCGGAGAAGTCTGGATTCGCGCGGGCAGCGAATGGAAAGCTCTCTATATGCAAGAGACATACCTGAAGTGAGGGCGTCCACTCGATCAACAACCGACCAGGCGCTGTTTCTTCTGCGATTTCGTAGGGCTCCCGAAAAGCAAAACCAGGCTGGAACGGCTGCGATCTCGCATAGGCGGAGCTGCATGCGAAGCTTCAGCTCCCAGGTCGAATACGGACGCGGCGGAAGAGCCGACACCGCCCCGCGCGGCAAGGTCCGTTGTTGCCCAATGCGCGGATTGCGGGAAGTCGATCTGCTCAAACCATCCAAGCCCTTATCCTTCGCGGCGTCCTGGTCACCGAGTCGTGGACGAAAGTTGCGTTTTTTTGGCATCTCTACTGCAGCGCGGTTGAATCTATTGGTGTGGCAGATGCCACCATTTGCTGCAACGAATCCTAACCAACGATTTTGTACGCTACCGAGCCGACATGGGTTCGGCTGGTGTGGGACTATCTCCCGCGCAGGGTTTTTGTTCCCCTCCCCCCTTCGGCACCCTGTATCGCCCCGGATGCGTCCGGGGCTTTTGAGCGATATGGTTCACGTGTAGATTCTTCGACATTCGTCTTCCACAGGCTGCAGAACAGCGTCCACGAACGCGAACGCATGAAAGCCCCGTGCCAACTTATCCAAAAAGAAACCGACCACCAGAAGCTCTGCGAAATGGTTGCGGAACTCAAATGTCTTGCGGACAAGAAAGGATCAGTAGCGGGACGGGTATGCGGGCGTGCCGAAGTGAGCAGTTTCCAGAGTGTCGTCCATCTTCAAAGCATTGCGTGTGCCCCGTACTGCCTGTTACTGACTTATTAGGGCCGGCTGGGAAAATAGCCACACAATTCATGAGAACAAAACAGGAGCGCTCCGCAAGCGCCCCTGTTTATGCGGGTCTGAGAGCCTAGAACAGATTCCACAGGAACTGGTTGTAGACCTCATGGTGGAACTGGACTTCCTGCGCTTTGATCAAGGTGCCTAGCGCGCGGGGGCAGCGGTCGGCGGATGCCTTCTTCAAGTCCGCGTAGCGGCCTTTGACGTCCTCCCCGAGCAGCGTGGTGATCCACTCGGCCTTGCTGAAATTATCGAGCGCATTATAGATGTTGTCGGGCAGGTAACGCTCAGCCTGGCGCAGGTTCTTGATCTTCGCGGTCTCGCCGTCGAGTCCGGTCTTGAAGATCGAATACATCACAAGGTAGGGGTTGGCGTCCGGTGCGACCGAGCGAACCTCGACTCGCATGCTCTTCTCGTTGCCGATAGGAATGCGGATCATGGAGCCGCGATCCACAGCCGACGCCTTGATCTGATTGGGCGCCTCGAAGTGCGGATCGAGCCGGCGATAAGCATTCACGCTGGGATTCAGCAGAAGGCAAATATCGTTGCCATGGGTCAGGATGCGATCGATGAAGGCCCATCCCATCTTGCTGAGCTTCTCTTCGCCCTTGGCGTCCCAGAACAAGTTCTTGCCGTTTTCGCTGATCGAAACGTTGGTGTGCATGCCGCTGCCGTTGACGCCGATGACCGGTTTCGGCAGGAACGATGCGGTCAAGCCCATGTTGGTAGCGACCTGGCGGCAGATCAACTTGTAGAGTTGGATCTGGTCGGCGGCGGCTACGACCTCACCATAACCGTAGTTGATTTCAAACTGCGAGGGCGCGACCTCCGGATGGTCTTTCTCGTTCTGGAAGCCCATCGCGCGTTGCACTTCCGCGGAGGTATCAATGAATGTGCGCAGCGGGTCGCCGGGAAGGGAGTGGTAGTATCCGCCGGTGTTGACGTATTCGAACCTGCTGGTTTCGTGATAATGACGCTCGGCGTCAGGGCCCTTGAAGAGAAATCCTTCAATTTCGTTGGCGGCATTGAGCGTGTAGCCTTTTTTCTTGTGAAGCTCCTCGGCGTATCCCTTGAGCACGCCGCGAATATCGCCGGAGTACGATGTGCCGCCCTTGTCGATGACCTCGCCAAACACCAGCACCTTGCCGGATCCGAAGACGTCTGCCGGAGCCCAATAGAACGCGCCCCAATCGATGCCCAGGCGCAGATCGCTTTCCCGCTGAGCCGTGAATCCTCGGATCGAGGAGCCGTCGAAGGTTAAGTTGTCCCAACTCTTGAGCAGGAACTTCTTGTCATAATCGAGCATGTGCAACCGGCCTTCGAGATCGCTGAAGAGCACGGTGACGGCCTTGATCCGCTTTTCGTCGGTCAGGTATTTGAGGCGGTCTTCCTGGACCTTGTGGGGTGCGACGCGGTTCTTGCGCTGCTCCTTCGCCTTAAGGTTGAGGTCTTCGAGTTCATCGTAGGAAAGTGCCAGGAAATTGCGCAGTTCAGTGGGCATGGATGTCCTTCAGTCTCCTTGGTGTACAAGCTTATGATTTCGGCGAAACTGCATCACAGATACAGCGGAGTTGAAATGGCTGGTTTCAACATCGACTTGGAACTCGGAAGGATAGCGCGTGGCCCGGACACTCGCCAATCGAAAAAGCTGATGAGAAGCATAAAAGAGATTTATTCGGGACGCCCGCGCACTGTGGCAAATCGCCTTTCTTATACGTGCGAATGCTCGACCGAAGCAACCAACCAGTCATTCATGGAATGTGAGGCACCGCAGTCGAGACACTTGGTCATTGGAAACTGGGTCGCGCAACGAGGACAGAGACCTCGAGTTTGAAACGTGTCGAATTGCTGCCCGCATTTTCCACATTTCCAGAACTCACCAGCCGGTGGCGCGGTCTTGCACGATGGACAGGCGAAGCCATCGCGGCGCGGTAACTTTGCGAAGCGTAACAGCGCCTGAGCCTGTTTCAGCCCGCCCCAGCAACTGATCGCAATGAAGGCGGAAATCGCTCCCAACCAAAGATCCTGCTTCCAGACGGCGAGACCGATGAAGCCGACCACTCCAACGAGGCCGAAGATGGTGGCTACCATCAAGCTGCGGCCACGTCCCAGCACGAACCAAAGCAGAGCGCGAAGGATTTGACCGCCATCGAGGGGGTAGATCGGAAGTATGTTAAAGACTAGTAACCCGACGTTAATCCAGCGGATCGCTGACAACAGGGCGTAGAAGTCGGGTGCGGTTAGTTCCATCCCCGCCGATCGGCTCATCGCGACAGCTACGTACAAGACCGGTATGAGCGCCACATTCACAAGGGGTCCCGCTGCGATGCTCCAGAGCGTTGCGCCGGGCCGAGGTGGTGGGTCCACATACGCTACGCCGCCGAGAGGCCACAGCACGATCTGATTAGCTGTCCCCCCGACTTGACGGCATGCCAAGGCATGTCCGAATTCGTGGATCATCACAATCAGGAACAACGCCAAATACTCCAACACGTTCCAGGTGAGGGAAGAATAGCTTCCTTTGCGCGTCTGAATTTCATACGCAGCCACGAGAAACCAAGACCAATGGAGGAACACGTCAATTCCAGAGAATCGAAATAAGCGAATCGCTCCCTGGCGGCTGCTTGGCATATTGGAAGTCTAATTCATAATCTCCAGAAACGTCGTAGCGCAAGTCATTGCCAGTCATTGAGGGGATCAGTTTGTCGCAACTTGAAGGACGTGCGTCGGACTACTGGCGATGGGCAGAGGCGCCAGCCGCCAACTCTCGCAGCGTAGTCAGAAAACCGGCTGCGGTTCGCGGATCATACAGCGCGTCGAGGGAAATCGTCGCGGAGAAGTGCGGAGACTCGGGGCGGAAGCGCACCTGTAACACGTCTTGTTGGCGAACCGTCATCAGGGTGTTGAGTTCGGGAGTGGAATCTTGTTTCCAGTGGGTTCGGGTGGTGAGAACCACAGGGCCGGGTTCGTAGACGTCCCATTGGCGTTCGTCGCGCCGTAGCGCAGTCACGCCCCGGCTGTGAGCGCACCAGCGATGGCGTACGACCTCCAAGTGGAAGTTCGGCGAGCCGCCCAGGTCGGCCTCGAACGTTAGAGTCTCTTTCTGTTTGTGCCAGCAGCTCAGCAACCAATGGATCGGCAGCGCGCGCGGCCGGAACTTCATGGTGACGTGGGCGTTTTCGAAGCTGCGGGAAGGGAACTGCAGACGGGCATGAAGGCGATGACTGCTTAGCCAGCGCCAGTCAAGGATGCGTCCTTTGCCGGCGCATGCTGACTGTACCCAGCGCAGCGCCTCGGTTCCTTTGCGACGGTTGTAAGCGGCAAAGAGAAAATACCACAGTCCCAGCACCGCCACCGCGCCGACGACGTCGATGACTAGAAGGCGTCCCACCACGTCTTCACACAGTCCTCTGATGCCGATGGTACGTCCGAGGTTGCGATTCCGGCAAGGGGGGCACGGTTTTCCGGCGGCGTTTTTTTAGGGATTCCGCGGAGAGGCTGTGGAAAACAGGTTCGATATTCCGAACGGGCCCGGATGCGCCGGAGTTACCTTACTTCGCCCGCTACAATATCGCTGTGCCCTTCGTCATCCGCGATTTAAAGCCCGATGACTTCGAAACGCTCTGGCGCTTGGACCAGGAGTGCTTCCCGTCAGGAATCTCCTATTCGAAGCAGGAACTCAAGGCCTACATGCGGCGCAAAGGAGCGTTCACGCTGCTTGCCACAGATTCCGACAAAGGCAACGTGGCAGGTTTCATCGTGGTGCACGACGGGCCTACTGGACACGTCGTCACCATTGACGTGGAGACGGCGGCTCGCCGCTCGGGCGTGGGATCACGGCTGCTACAAGCTGCGGAAGAAAGACTGCGTGCTGCGGGATCGCGCGCCGTGGGTCTGGAAACTGCGGTGGACAACGTGCCCGCCCTATCGTTCTATAAACGTCACGGCTATAACGTCATCCGGACCTGGCCGCGCTACTATTCCAACGGCGTCGATGCGTTGGTGTTGAAAAAAGAGCTAGAGGGGGGATGCGCAGGAAAGCCTCGCCCCGGTCGCGCCCTGGCGTAACCGGAGCCAGCTAAGGCTTCCCCATTCTTTCGATATCCACCGAAGACGTCATCGGATTTGACTTGCTACGCCTGAAGAGCAGGAACCAACGCCCCCGCACATGAGTACGATGAAGGAGCGTGCCATTGCGAGATGCTAGCTTTGGACGGAGAAATATTGAGATCGTTAGTCAGACCGAGAATATGCAAGGTGCAATTGAACGCAAGGCTGATGCCACCAGAAACTATTTGCTCTTTCCTCCCTTCTCCAGATAACTTGCCGTATTCAGGTCGATGACATGAAGGTTGCCATTCAGGGAGAACTCGGGTCATTCAGTCACGAAGCGGCGGAGCGTATGCTGCAGAAATGTACGGTTGTGCCGTGCGCCCGGTCGGCGGAGGTGTTCGATCGGCTCGAGCAGGCATCGGTGGGAGCGGCGGTGATCCCGATTGAGAACACGCTGGCGGGAACTGTGGCCGAGCATGCCGATTTGATGTTGACGCGGGACGTGTTCATTCAGGCGGAATATTTGCTGCGCATCGTTCACAATGTGATCGCGATGCCCGGTGTGAAGCTGCGGTCACTGCGGCGCGTGTTATCGCATCCGGTGGCGCTCGACCAGTGTCGCGATTTCTTTAGCCGAAATCCTAAGATCGAGGCGGTTCCCTTCTACGACACTGCGGGCAGCGTAAAGCATGTGATCGCCAACCAGTTGAAAGATGCCGCGGGAATCGCCGGGTTGCACGCCGCCCGCGAATACTCAGGCAGCGTTGTTAAGGCAAGCGTCGAGGACGACAAGAGCAACTTCACTCGTTTTTTTCTGATTCGCAAAGTGAACCGGCCAAGCGGAAGCCGGAACAAAAAGAGCGGGAGGGCCGGCTACCATTCCCTGATTCCTCGCGGCGCGAACAAGACTTCGATCGCTTTTCAGGTGAAGAACGTTCCGGGCGCGCTTTTCAAGTCACTAAGCGTCTTCGCGTTGCGAGACATTAGCTTGAGCAAGATCGAATCCCGGCCCATGCGCGGGCGCCCGTGGGAATACGTCTTCTACGTGGATTTCCTTCGCGGCGACAACGAGCCCGCCCGCAACGCGCTGCGTCATCTTGGCGAAGTGGCCGAGTTTGTGAAGGTGCTCGGGATATATCCCGCCGTTTGAATCGTTCAAACCTCTCCGTCGGCGTGTCTGCGCCAAACTGAACCGTGCCGGTCCGCCCTCACACCCGAATGGGATGCAGCACATATTCGGAGGGAACGCGTCGTCCTACACTCCAGCTACTGTTGAATCTGAAAGCATTCCCGAGGAAAAATTTATGCGTTTCTTGAAAGATTAGGCATCTGCCTGGTCGGCGTAGCGCTGGGCTCGATTGCCGTGGCTGGAACCAGCAGCATGGGGATGCACGAGATGAGTCGTGTCACGTTGGTTGCGCCGGTTAAGGTGGGAACGGTTGACTTGCCGGCCGGAGAGTAGGTCGTTCGCCACACGATGGTAGGGCACGCGCACGCCATGCTGTGCCTGCGTGTCCATAGCAAGGATGAGTTCGAGGTAAAATGCACGCTTGTTCCGCTCACGCAAAAGGCGGACAAGGACCAGAGCATTTATTTATCCGCTGCACGCAACGGGAAATGCTGGAACAACGCAGAACACTGCAAGGGTTAGTTTTCCGAGGCGACACTGCCAAGCACGTTTTCTAGAGTCAGCTCGGCACCGAACTGATTGCGCTCGAAGTCCGCGCGGAAATCGGCCCGAAACATCTTGGGGCTCAATCGTGTAAGGGGCAAAATATTTATAACAAAAGAGTTAGCCTATTCCGCAGCCGCCTACGCCCTTGGCCTGGGCGATGATCTCCCAGATCGCCTGTGCGCCACAAGGAGGGACGTCACAGACGGTTGGGGATTCGTCCAACCCTGAGTACGCCCCAGGGCCGACTCGGCACCCCGAATGAAAGCTGAGACGAACGGGTACATAAGAGGCGCAATGCTTTTGCGGGATCTCGAGGGCGCGGTTTTGTGGAAAGGGCGTGAGCGGTCTGGACTTAAGACCGTGTCGCTCCGACTACAACGAGCTGGCGTTCGAGAAATCGTTGTTTTCGGGAGAACTAGTAACTAGTCTAAGGCGCCATGCTCCCCCGAATCCAATTTGGCGCTTGGCAAGCAACGACTCTCCGCATTACCCTCTGAGCCTTGGGCACATTTCCTCCGCAGCTCCTAACGGAATAGAATTCAAGATCTTGCAGCACTTCCTGCTTTCTGAAACCTTTGCGGGTGGAGTAACATCTAAAGTTGAGCGAGATACACTCAAGGAGAAATATGAGTCAGCCGCCAGTCGAGCGCACTCCTAAAAATAAGGAAACAAAAGAAACAAACGAACAAAAGGCTCTTCCCGTGCTTCCGGTACGGGACACCGTGTTGTTTCCCCATGCCGTTTTACCCCTGACCGTCGGTCGGGAAAGTTCGGTTCAACTGATTAATTCTCTTGGCGAAGACAAGACCATCATCGTTGCGGCCCAGCGCGAAGCCCGGGTCGACTCTCCGCAACCCAGCGATCTTTATACGGTCGGAACCTCCGCGGTAGTGCACAAAGTCGTGAAGATGCCCAACCAGAGCTTGTTTGTTTTTGCCGAAGGTCTGGAACGGGTAAAGCTAGGCGAGTTCACCCAGTTGACGCCCTTCATGAACGCGCACTATTCACCATTACCCGAAGGCTCCGCGCCGATTGCTACGTCGGAAATCGAGGCCCTTCAGCGAAATGTGCTGACACTGTTTCAGCAGATCGTTGCCGGTTCACCCACCCTGTCGGATGAACTCTCAACCGTGGCCATGAACATTGACGAACCCGGCCGCCTGGTGGACTTTATCGCCTCGTCTCTGCCGTCGCTGTCCACGCCCGACAAGCAGGACACGCTGGAGACTCTTGATATTCACGTGCGCCTGGAGAAGATCAACCAGCATCTCGCCAAGGAACTCGAAGTCCAGCAACTGCGCAACAAGATCCAGAGCGAAGTGCAGGACCGCGTGCAACAGACGCAGCGCGAGTATTACCTGCGCGAACAGATGAAGGCCATTCAGAAAGAACTGGGCGAGCAGGACGAAGGTCAGCGCGACGTCGAGGATCTGAAGAAGAAGATCGAAGAAGCGGGCATGCCCGACGAAGTTAAGAAAGAAGCGCTCAAGGAATTGGGCCGTCTTTCGCGCATGTCGCCGATGGCCGCCGATTATTCGCTCACCCGCAACTACATTGAATGGCTCGCCGTGCTGCCTTGGGCGAAGACGTCAGGACAGGAAATTGAAATTCCCAAGGCCAAAGAAATTCTGGATGCGGATCACTACGATCTGGAAAAAGTCAAAGACCGGATTCTTGACTATCTCTCCGTCCGGCGGCTGAAGCCGAACATGAAAGGGCCGATTCTGTGCTTCGTTGGGCCTCCAGGAGTGGGAAAAACTTCTCTGGGCAAATCGATCGCGCGAGCGTTAGGCCGCAAGTTCGTCCGGCTTTCGCTGGGTGGTGTGCACGACGAAGCGGAGATTCGCGGACATCGTCGCACCTACATCGGAGCTTTGCCGGGCCAGATCATTCAAGGCATTCGGCGAGCGGAGACGAAAGATCCGGTCTTCATGCTCGACGAAATCGACAAGGTGGGCCGCGACTTCAGGGGCGATCCAGCTTCCGCGCTGCTGGAAGCGCTTGATCCGGAGCAGAACTCTTCGTTCCGCGATAATTATCTCGACGTCACTTTCGACTTGTCGAAGGTGCTGTTCATCACGACGGCGAACATGCTCGACCCAATTGCAGAGCCGTTGCGTGATCGCATGGAGATCATCGAGCTTCAGGGATATACGGAAGAGGAAAAAGTTCACATCGCATTTCGGTATCTGATTCCGCGCCAGATCGACGAGAACGGAATCACGGCGGACCAGATCGACTTTCCGGAAGAAGGGGTTCGCTATGTGATTCGCCACTACACGCGCGAGGCGGGCGTACGCAGCCTGGAGCGCACCATCGGCACGATCTGCCGCAAACAGGCGCGGCGGTTGGCCGAGGGCAAGACAGACAAACTCGTTGTCACCAAGGAAGTCATCCAGGAGTTTCTGGGTGGCATCAAGATTCGCAGCGAGGGAGAAATTGCGGAACGGACCGAGCGGCCCGGGGTGGCAGTCGGTCTGGCCTGGACTCCGTCCGGCGGCGACGTGCTTTTCGTCGAAGCCAATGCCATGAAGGGCAAAGGCGGATTCACCATGACCGGACAGATTGGTCAGGTCATGCAGGAGTCGATGCAAGCGGCGCTTACCTGGGTGCGATCGAACGCGGATCGACTTGGAGTCGCGGAGGACTTTTTCGCGAATCACGATCTGCATATCCACGTGCCTGCCGGAGCGATTCCGAAAGACGGTCCGTCGGCCGGAGTGACGATGGCTACGGCCCTTGTGTCGCTACTGACCAAGCGGCGCATCACCCCGTTGCTAGCGATGACGGGCGAAATTACATTGAGCGGCAATGTTCTTCCCGTCGGCGGGATTAAGGAAAAAGTGCTCGCGGCCAAACGTGCCGGCGTCCGCGACGTGATTATGCCGGCGGAAAATAAGATGAATGTGCAGGAGGATCTCTCGCCGGAACAATTGGAGAACCTCACGGTGCACTACGTGAAGACCATCGACGAGGCGCTGAAGGTTTCGCTGCCTGAAGTGGCGGAGGGTCCGGCCGCGAAGATACTCTCGACGCCGCCGGTGAAGGAGCTGGACGCCGTTCACGATAAGGTTCTAACGCAGGCGCAGGCGTAAGGCGTTCTCAGCGATTGTGGCCATCCTCTCGTAGGCTGGCCATTTTTTTTGTCCACGCCGAACTGCGGTTCCGGGAGCGAAGCGGTCAGACAGGATTGCTTCCCGGCGGTTCGCGATACACTAACGTGCGTACTTGGACGATCTGTGATATGCGTGTTCGGGTGCTTTTTTTCGGGATGTTGAAAGACCGTATGGGGAAGTCTTCCGATTTGCTCGAATTGCCAGATGGTGCTTCGATCCGGGACTTGCTGGCGCACTACGCGACGGAGGTCCCGCGTCTGAAAGAGTCACTGCCTGCTCTCGCTGTGGCGGTGAATCAGGTGTACGCCAGTCCAGAAGCGAAGCTGAAAGCCGGAGACGAGGTCGCACTGCTGCCGCCGGTGAGCGGTGGCTCGGCGAACGAGACCGTCCAACCCGCGCGCTACGCCTCGATCGTTCGGAACCCGATTGATTCTCAGCAAGTCTTGAACAGCATCAAGCGGGGAGAGGATGGCGCGGCGCTTGTTTTTGAGGGCGTAGTCCGCAACCAAAGCCGCGGCCGCAAAACTCGATACCTTGAGTACGAAGCCTATGAAGAGATGGCGCTGCAGCAGATGGAGTCGCTGGCGGCGCAGGCCCTGACACAATTCCAGATCCGCCACGTTGCCATCGTTCACCGGCTGGGCCACCTTGAAATCGGGGAGACCAGCGTGCTGATCGCGGTAGCGTCGGCACATCGCGCGGCTGGCTTCGACGCCTGCCGATGGCTCATCGATAGTTTGAAGCGAACTGTACCCATCTGGAAGAAGGAGTACTTCGAGGATGGCGCAGTGTGGGGCGACGGCGAGCCCTTCCCCACAGAGATTCGGCGCGCAAATTCCTGAGACGCAGGCAGCCCCACAATCAGCCGGGCATCTAAGTGAACGGCGTCAACCTGCTCTACCGGCTTTCCCAATGAATTCTGCGATCAAGCCTTACGAAGAACTCGATGAATCCGTCGGTCGAACAGGGCCGCCAAATTCGCAAAGGTATAATTCGACTACTCGATGAGAAAACCCGCCACGAGTCTGCTCTTGATGGGCATGCTGCTGGGTGCACTGGCCCTCGGGGCGCAGCAGCCTTCGACTCAGCAAAATCCGGCACGCTCTCAAGGCCAGGCAGAGCCGTCGACCACGCTTCGCGTCGACGTTAACCTGGTGAACGTATTCGTGACGGTGACTGACGCACATGGCGCTCCGATCGCCGGCCTGGCAAAGGATAATTTCGTTCTCAAAGAGGACGATCATGAGCAGACCATTAAGGTTTTCGACAAGGAATCTGCATTGCCGCTTTCGATCGCTCTGGCCATCGACACGAGCCTGAGTACGCGGCACGACTTGCCACTGGAGCAGGCCTCGGCCAAGCGCTTTGCGCATGGCATCGTGCGCCCGGTTGATGCTCTCTGCGTGTACGGCTTCAGCGAAGTCGTGAATGAATCCACGCGAGGATTTACTTCGGATCTACGACGCATCGATGAAGGCATTGAGCATGTCCGAGTCGGCGCTGCCACGGCGCTTTTCGATGCAATTTACCTTGCCTCGCACGCTCTGGACCATCGCCGGGGGCGAAAAGTAATCGTCCTGATCACCGACGGCGGTGACACGATCAGTAAGGTTGACTATAAACAAGCGGTGCGGGCCGCGGAAGAATCGGAAGCGATTGTGTACTCGCTCATCGTTGTTCCCATTGAGAGCAGCGCCGGCCGCGAAACCGGCGGCGAGCATGCTTTGATCCAGCTTTCCGACGATACTGGCGGTAAGTTTTATTACGCGACGTCTGCGGAAGATCTCGACCAGGCTTTTCGCAAAATCAGCGACGAACTGCGTACGCAATATCTGCTGGCTTATTATCCGTCGCAACGCACGTCGTTCTCGGAGTTCCGGCGTATTGATGTCAAAATAGCGGGCGTATCCGAGGCTGCTGCCTATCGAGTCCGCCATCGCGCCGGTTATTACACTGTAAAGTCTGATTTCTGAAACAAAGCGCGAAGCATCGGGATCCAATTTCCGCAGGAGCAGAGCATCGCAGGCTTTGCCACAAAGCATCGGGATGTGATTATCTGGAAGCATAGCTGACAATGAGAAGAAAAAAGGTGGACATGCTGAACCTCAATTGCATCCCCGGCAAGCGGCTCGGGTTGCTGGTGCTGATGACTGTTTGTACGACTCTGCTGTTTTCAGTGATGTTGCCGGGACAGTCGACCGTTAATACCGCTGCCTTAAGGGGTAGGGTCAGCGATCAAGCAGGTGCGGCGCTGTCAGGCGCAACGGTCACCATTACCAAGAGAGCAAACGGCCGGGCGCTTCAGATTGAGACTTCTTCCGACGGAATGTATTCCGCCGGGTTTCTCGAGCCGGGTGACTATTCCGTCCGGGTCGAAGCCAAAGGTCTCAAAACCGTTGAGTTCTCCATAGTGGCATCAGTTGGAGTGGTTTCTGCGGGCAACGTTCAATTGGAACCAGGGGACGGAAAGGTTCAAGGAACGGTCGTGTCTCTGTACAACACACAGCCGGTTGTGCAGAGTGTGCTGCTGGCAGACCAGATTGCCGTTTTGCCAGTCAATGGTCGCAATTCCATCGACTTTACCCAGTTAGTGCCCGGTGTCCAGTTGCAAGATGCAGGCATCATTGACCCAGGCAAGAACGGGCTGTCGTCTTTCTCATTTGAGGGACGGTTTGGCCGCGCCGCGCGCATTCAAATAGATGGGGTGGACATCTCTGATGAGACCGTTGGAACTACGACCCAGAATATTTCGGCGAGCGCGATCCAGGAATTCAATCTTTCCCAGTCGACCCTCGATCTTTCCTCGGGGGTAACTTCGACCGGTGCAGTGAATATCGCCTCTCGCTCTGGCGGCAAGACTCTGCATGGCGAGGCCTTTGGATCGTTCCGTGGAGATCAGGGTGCCGCGTCTTCTCCCGGCACTGCCAAGCCAAACTTCCAACGGGAGCAGTTCGGCGGCCGAGTCGGTGGCACTCTCATCAAAGACAAATTGTTTTGGTTTCTCAATGCCGAGCGCACGAAGGAAGACTTCACCGCCGGGGAGCCTTTTGCGGCCCCTTTTGGCGCGCTGGGAGCGACTCTGTCGCAGCCATTCCGCGAAGTTCTGGCCGACGGCAGGTTGGACTGGCAGGGCCGTAAGGATGCCCACGCTTTCTACCGGTTCACGTTCGATGAACTCAGTCAGGTCCGCCCGTTTGGTGCGTTCAGTTCTTTGCAGGACCTCAAAAATTCGCTTCACACGCCCTCACACACTTTCGGTTACGACTTCACAACCGGGCCCTACGCCCACAGCCTCCGGTTCGAGTATTTGAGAATGGGCGATGGCGTCGGAGATTTGACCGGCTCCATCGCGGCCGGGCCTGATAACCCGATACCAGGCTTAGGAATCAACATCGGCGCGCCAGTGCAGGGGAATTGCGCCCTCAGCAATGGCGGAGCATTCTGTGGCGGGCCCAGCCAGTTCGGGCCACAGGTGAGGATGCAATCCGTTTACGAAGCCAAATACGATGGCAACAGGATGATGGGAACTCATCTGTTCCGATACGGGGCAACCCTGAATCGGATTCAAGGCGGGGGCTTCGCGGCGTCGTTCACCAATCCCCAAGTTGGCACGACTGGCATATGCCTACCGGGAACGGCTTCCTCCAACTGCGTTACTAGTCCAGACCCTACTGCCTATGCCGCGGACTTTGTTTCTTTGGGGAATGGAATAGGTTTTTCGACGCCTCAAAGCGCATTCGGCTACGCAGGTGGAGGGTTGGGGGCAGACTATCGGATCGAAGCGTACGTGGGGGATGCATGGAAGTACAAGCGAAATTTGACCCTCACTTACGGTGTGCGGTATTTGCGCGATACGGGACGACTGGATAGCAACTTGGGTCCCCTGCCCGCGCTCAATCGATGGGGCGCAGGTCTCGGCGACGCAGTTCAGAACCCGAGTAAGAACATCGCTCCTCAGTTTGGCTTCGCCTGGGATCCAGGCGGCAATGGACAGACGGTTGTCCGCGGCGGCGCGGGTTTGTACTTCGACAGTTCTCTCTGGAGCAACATGCTTCCAGACAGCCGGGCGCGACGACCGCAAGGCCAGTTTGCCTACACTCCGCAAGTTTGTTCGTCGGGTGTGGCCAGCGCGTTTACCTGGCCGGGAGATCCGGGCGGGATTGGATCGACGGTGGCTGGAGGAGCGGGAATCGTGGTCGCTGGCACCAACCAGGTCCAGCCAAGTTTTTGCGGAGGCGCGATTTCTGCAGTCGCCGGTGACATTCTGGCTCTGAGCAATGCCTTCAAAGCCGCAGCCGCTGCCAACGGCGGAAGTCAACCTAACACAAACTTCGTCGGTACGTCGCTGAACGCCGCGAACGCTTCTGGTTTGGATGTATTTGATCCGAACTACCGATCTCCGCGCTCCTGGCAAATGAATTTCGGTTTCCAACACGAATTCCGCCCCGGAACGATCCTTAGCGGCGACTATGTCCGAAACGTTGGGTTGCATTCCCTGATTGTTGTTGACCAGAACCACAGCGGGGCGGCACGTTCCTACAACCTGATCAATGCTGAGGCGGCTCGCGACCGAGCGCAGACAGCCAACGGATGTCCGACAGGATACGGGCAGGCAGTGTGCATGATCAACTCGACGATTGCAACCGGTTTGCCCTTGGGAGCGTCGGGCGCTCAGGCTGCGTATTCCGCGGCTGGTTTGGACTCTAACATCGCAGCCACGGGTGGCGCTCCGTGTCCGACATGCGCTTTCCCCGGCACGAATCCGTTCGGCCTGAACACCGGCAACGTGGGAGCGCTGGACATGTTGGAACCGGTCGGTCGTTCTGTTTATGCGGGGTATCAGTTTAAGTTGCAACAGAACATTGTCAGGCCGGTGCGAGCGGTCAAGTCGGCAAACTTCCAGCTGGCCTACTCGTTTTCGAAGTTCATCAGCCAAGCGCAGGATCAGGACGTCTTCAGCCTTGCCACCGATAACGACAACCCGCTCAAATACACGGGTCCGAACGCAATGGACCGCAAGCACCAGATCACATTTGGTGGAACTTTAGAACTGCCGTTCTCCGCGCGGCTCAGCCTGATCGGGCACTTCTATAGCCCACTTCCACAGGACTTGCGCCTTCCGGAACTGACCAATGGCGGCGAGATCTTTGCCACTGACTGGCTAGGCTCCGGGCTAGGCTCAGGGGCAGCGCCAGAGCCGGTACCCGGCACGCAACTCGGCCAATTCATGCGGGCGACCGACAATAGCAACCTGCACACCGTAATCAGCAACTACAACACACATTTTGCCGGCACTCTGACACCGGCCGGCCACTGCCTTGTAGGAGATCAAGCTTGTCCGGGCAGCGGGGCGGTCACGGTGATGACGCAGAGCGACATGAACGCTCTTGGCTGGGTCATGCCTCAGATAGCATCGGTTGCGCCGAACGCGATGAACTTTCTTTGGCTGAAGACAATGGATCTTAAATTTGCCTGGCCAATCAAGATAAAGGAGCGGTTTGCGGTGACGCCGAGTGCGAGCGTCTTCAACGTCTTCAACTTTTCTAATTCGTTTCTACCGGGTAATCTGCCGAGCGGCTCCTTGACGCCCGGCGGGCCGGGAGGGACTTTGGCTCCCAGCGCGGTCGGCGGCGTGACCGGCGCTAGCCTGACCCCGTTTCGCGGGAACCTCCAATCCGGAACTTATGCTCTAGGAGCGCCACGCCAGTTCGAGTTTGGACTGCGGATCGAGTTCTAAAGACCACTCACATTCATTGATACGCACGTGGCGAATCAGACGCAGCATTAGGTCTGAGGGAATAGTTTGCGACACGCGCGACAGCTCGTCCGCCTCTCTCTGTAGCTTCGCTAAATCGACCCGCCGACCGAACGTTGCAGGCTCCTTCTCGCCGGTCGTGGAATTTAAAGGCGGGGGAGGGGTTGGATAGTTATTTCTGGTGCCTTGCGGAATTGCTGGTGCGGCGAGCAGAGCAAGTATCAGAGGAAGTGCCAGCAACATAGATTTTTTCACGATGCGCCTCGGGGGGGAACGCGAAAGTTTTCAGGCATTGTACGCCGGTTTGTTGGTCGCTCCTTAGCTCCTTAGCTCCTTAGGCCCAAGTCCGTTATACCCCTCGAAACGAGAATTTTGTTCGGAGGGGATATCAAGGGCGAAGCCCTTGTTAGATTCGCTATTTAAAGGCTGTTACAAAACCCCTGGGCTGAGACCCTTGATTGACGGGATCAGCTGGTGCCCGGGCGTGAAGGACGATTTGCTCGACCCCGTCGACCGGTTGCTGGAGGATCCCCATCTGGTCGAACTGGTTCGCCAGTGCCTCGCCTCGTCACCCCGCTTCCACCCGCATCGGGCGGATCCGCTCTTTGCCCTGTTTTCCAGAGATCGTCCTCCGCCTCCAAGGCATTCTGGAGCGATTCTTAAATGCCGTCGGCTGCATGGATGCCTGCTTTGTCAGCGACGACACCCTGGAAAATCTTTCCCAGCCTGCACAGGTGGGGCAGATCAAGGTCGGTGGAATCGGTTTCCTCAAACCCAGAATGCGCGGATTGACGGCGCGGTCCTGGCACTGTCCCTTGCCCCAAAGGGATTTACGGCTTCGGACGTGGTGGAGAAGGGCAGAAGGTCCGAACCATGAGCGGCGAAACCGATTCCGAATATGGTGCGTGCCGCGCCGCCTATGACATCAAGAAACTCCGTGGCAAAAGGGCATAGTAGGGAAGATCGGAGGCTCGCGCCGCTACGAACCTCTACCGGAAGGTCTGCGCGCCGTAATTGCTCTGGTGGTGTTGCGCGAAACGGTAATCCGGCCACTCTTTGCCGCCAGCACCCGACCCGAAACCCACTCCAAACTATCCAATCCGCCGCCGATCGACCGATCGACCAGCATTACGAAAACCTCGGAGCCGGCATGCGCAACCTCTTTATGGAACTTGGTGTGGCCGCTTAAGGGCTTAAGGATCCACAGCTGATTTTTCATCCTTCGGATAAGGGACAGACAGGTGCCAGAATTGTTAGCCGTTGTGAGGAACGGCGACTCTTCGCCACAATCGGATTCTGCAGGGTCGAGTTCTCTTCCTGCATCCGAAAGGGTGTTCGTCCTTACAGTTTCAGCAATCCGTCAAGTTTTTAAGGATGGTCACCAAATTGTTCTGCGGTGAAGCTGGGAAGTCATTTCCATCCTCTAGAAACATCGCAATGGGAGAATCCAGCGACCTTCTCGAGTATAATTTCCAAACACGCAGGTCTAACCGCAGGGGATCACAATGTCGTCGTTATGGTCATTTGTGTCATGCGCAGTATTGGTGATGTTTGCTTTTCTTGCCTGGATCCCGCTCGGGGTGGCACAACGCACGGCCAAATCCCAGCCCCACGTAGTCGTAATCGGCGTAAACGGCATGGAGTTGGACGTCATCCGGCCCTTGTTGCTGCAGGGCAAGATGCCTAACCTTTCCAGCGTGATCAAGAAGGGCTCCTATGGCAAACTGCGGACTCTCTCCGCACCGAACTGCCCCCGCGTGTATAGCACTCTTTTTACCAGCACTACACCAGAAGAACACGGCGTTACGGGCTTCGTAGTGGGCGGGATCACGGCCAACACAAATATGTTGAAGGAAGAGCCTATCTGGTCTGTGCTCTCGAAGAAGGGCGTCAGCGTTGGTATGGCCAACGTGCCTGCAACATTTCCGGTCATGCCTGTGAACGGCTACATGATCAGCGGAATGTTGACCCGCGGTAAGAATTGCGAGGACGGCATTCTCTGTGCTCCCAAGCTTTCAGAAGTGCAGGGGGGAGACGCAGTTTATCCCACCGCCATGAAAGCGGAATTGCTCAAAAATGTCGGCGATTTCTACATTGACTGCGAACGGATGCCTTCGGCCGCGGATCTGAAGGGACACGAAGCTGAAGCCATTGATGGCTGGCTGAAAAAAATCCAGTTGATCCGAGACCAGCAGACTCAACTTTTCGAATACCTGTTGGACAGTCATCCTATGGAGTTCACCTGGCTGGGCCAGTCTTGCGAGGACCGCACAGGACATTGGCTCTATCCGATTGCCCCCTATAACGCCGGCTACAATCCCAAAATCAATGCCGTCCGCACCGAGGCCTTTCCTGACCAATACGTAGCCTTTGACAAGGTCTTGGGCGTGGTCCTGAAGCATGTCGACGACAACACCTACGTGATTATTGTCTCCGATCACGGCATCAAACCTCTGCGCGAGTTCGAGGAAACCGACCCGCACGCACACGCGGACCATGAGAAAACCACGCCAGTGGTCGCCAAACACGACTTCGCCGACGGCGACGATGTACCCGGTTCATTCTTTGCCATGGGCCCCGGCATCAAGCACGATCTGCGTCTTATGGGATTTCAGGCCTCGGTCTATGACATCGCTCCTACCATCCTGCACATCTACGGTATTGAGCAGCCCGTCCAGATGCGTGGCCATGTGCTGACGGAAATTTTTGAGGGTTCAGACAGTAAGGTGGCGCAGAAATAGCAGCAGCTGAGGTTTTCGCACAGCCAAGATACTGGTTGTGTCCAAATTATTTCAGCGTCCGCAGCAGCTTGGCTCGGGCTTCCGCCCGCTGTGCTTCCGCTTGCTTTCCCAAGCCTGAGTAGGCTTGCGCCAGCAAATCAAAAGCATCTGCATTCCTGGGTTGCAATTTGGACAGAGCCTCGAGTTGCTGCGCCGCCTCGTTGAAGTGCTCCTCGGCAATTTGTGCCTTGGACAATCCGAGTCGACCTTCGATGCTGCTCGGTTGCAGCAGGAGAATAGCCTCAAACTGGTCCTCAGCGGCTTTGGCATTCTTTAGCGCGAGATAGACTTGCCCCAGAAGCAATCGCGCCCCAATCTGTCCCGGCATCAGTTTCAAACTGGCTTCCAGGGCATCGCGCGCCCCCGGAAGATCGTGCGTCTTTTCCAAGGCCTGCCCTCGGTAGAACGCGGCGGTGGCATCGTTTGGGCGCACTTCAAGTGCTTGGTTCAGATGTTGAGCGCTCTTCACATAGTCGCCGGAGCGCAGTTCCAACTCTCCCAGTTGCCGCAGCGCAGTATGTGATTTTGGATCAAGCTGCAACACCTTCCGCAGATACTCGCGGGCGGCGGCGTCCCGGCCGTCCTCCGAGGCGATCATCGCCCGGTGAAGCAGATTCTGCTCTTCAATCTTATCTTTCGGATCAGGCAACAACGACGGTTGGGGCACGTTGGTGGAGCTGCCGGCGTCGGCACTGCCCAAATAGCCAAGAGCTTTCAATTCGTCAATTGTTGCCTGGCCGATCGAGCCCCTCGAATCTCCCCCCGGTGGCGCCTTCGCGCGAATCTCCGCCAGCATCACGCGGAACCTCTTTACTTGCACATTCCACGGTTCGTATTGGTTTGCCACTTCCCTCGCGTCCTGGCGAAAATCGTAGAGCTCCGGCCTTGGGGCTTCGATGAATTTGAGTCCTTGCCCGCGCGCCGACCGTAACGGCGCCCAACCGAAACGCAGCGGATAATCCGTCTCGCCAAACACGGTCCGCTCCGATGCAGCTGCATTCATTCCGCTGAAATATAGCCTCAGCGATTCACCATCCAGCTTCGCGGGAGCGGGATTCCGGGTGAGATCCAGCACCGTTGGCAGAATATCCGTCGTGCGCACCTGCGCCTCGACCACTTTCATTTTTGCGCCACCCGCGCTGCGTGGCGTTTTCAAAATCAAAGGAACGTGCATGGTCGAGTCATACAGGAAAATTCCGTGCGTATCCTCGTGGTGTTCACCCAAGCCCTCACCGTGATCGCCCACAACCACGATCAGCGAATTCTCATACCACCGATTTTTCTTGAGATACCCCATGAAGTTCGCCAGAGCCGAGTCAGCGTAGGCGATCTCACCGTCATACAAGCGGTCTTTATAGATTTTAGAATACGGTGCGGGAGGCTCGTAAGGATCGTGCGGATCGTAAAGGTGCACCCACACAAAATGAGGTCCTTGCGGATGCGCGCTCAACCAAGTTTCCGCTCGCTCTACCACATCCATGCCACGGCGTTCGAGCCTGCCCCAGCGCGATTTTGTCTGGGAGTGCTGGGGAAAGTTGTCGTAATAATCAAATCCGCGATCCAGCCCCGGGGCCAGCGTCTTGCTATCAAGAATCACCGCCCCGATAAAAGCTGCCGTGTGGTACCCCTGCTGATGAAGCAAATCCGCCCACGTCGGATAGGCGGGTGACAGCGGCACCGCAAAATCCGTGACCCCGTGCGAACTGGGCAACAATCCCGTAAGAATGCTGATATGCGAAGTGTTGGTGATCGGGCTCGGCGTGAAGGCCTGTGCGAAGCGGACTCCGTCCTGCGCCAGGCGATCGAGCGCCGGAGTTTGGATGCGCTCATAACCGTAGCAACGGATGTGGTCGGCGCGAAGCGTATCAATGGTTACAAGAAAAACATCCGGTGGCGATTCCTTCTCTTGGGACGAGGCGGCAACACTCAAGATCGTTGTCAGGCAACCGGCCAGCAATGCGGGGAAGACCTTCACATTGACTTAGGCTAGCATATCCCTAATACCGTCGGCGTCCGAGACCGGTGGTGATGCTGATCTTTATGGGGGCCGCTAGTCATTATCATCCGATGTTCGGGAACTGATGCAAGAATCAAATTTCATTTCGCCTTGTCAGGAACTGTCAAATGCAGGGCTTCGGCCTGCTCACGCTGCGCGTTTTCCGTTTGTCCGAGTTCGGTATACACGTTGGCGAGAAACTTGTGGCCGTCGGGTGATTCCGGTTGTAGTTTTACTGCCTTCTGCAGGTACAGCAACGCGCGGCCTGGATCACCATGCATTCCCAGCAGACGCCCAAACATCAGATTAGCTTTGTAGTGTTCGGGATTGAGCCGCAGCGCAGACTGGAACTCATGTGTCGCATCTTCAAGGCGCCCCTCGTGTTCGTATGCGGTCGCCAAATCAAAGTGCAGCTCGTCAGATTCGGGGATGCGATTTACGGCGGCCTCCAACTGCGGCAAGGCGCCGGTCCAGTCATTTGTCTCTGCGAGCGCCATACCCAACTCGAAATACGCGCGTCCGGATTCCGGGTTTAGTTCTACCGCCTTCCGGAGCCAAGGCAAAGCCTTCTCGTAATTTCCCAGGCTGCTCCAGGCCCGGCCCAACTCCAGATTCGCCAATGGCATGGTGGGCTCTTCCTTTACCACTTGTTCCAGCCTAGGGATCGCATCGTTGAAATGGTCGTCCTCCATAGAGAGCAAGGCTTCGTGCAGCCAATTGGCAACTTGTATCTTCAGCTTGGGATCCGCACCCCTGTCCGGGCCGCGGGCAGAACCGTGGCCAAACCCAGAAGTCACATAGCCTAAAGCTTGAAGTTGCTCCAATTGTTCGGAATTGAGTTCGGGGCCGGTTGTCTTCGCTCCACCCGTGTTGCGGCGAAACTCCTGGAGCTGCGATGCCATCGTGTCTGCGACGGCTTTGGATATGACGGCAAGGTTGTGTACCTGGGCCGGGTCTGCGGATTCGTCATACAGTTCAGGCTGAGGCGCGTCGATATAGAGATATTTTCCTGCGCGCCACGCATATAGCGCACTCCAACCGAAAGCGCGATGAGGATAGTCAGTTTCGGAGTAGGCAGGGGGGGCGTCGGAAGGATTAGCCGGCTGTCGGGCGACAAGCCCCTGCTTCGTCATCCTTAGCAGCGGTTCTCCCTGCATTGCACCAGGGACCTTAATTCCGACCGCCAGCAAGATGGTCGGAGCAAGGTCTACCAGTCGTGCGCGAGATTCAATCCGTGTCCCTGCAGAATACGGGCGAGGCAGCTTGATGAGCAGTGGCACATGGACGGTTTCGTCATACAGAAAAAACCCGTGGCTGCGTTCGCCGTGCTCCCCGAAGGCCTCGCCATGATCGGCAACGACTGCGATCAGCGTTCCGTCAAAGAGGGCTTGCGCGCGCAGCGTGGTCAGGAGCTTGCCGATAGCAAAATCGGAATACGCGAGTTCGCCATGGTAGGGGTTGGCGGCATAGCGGGTATTAA
>Ga0210406_10002007_pt1 | contig 23772 bp, 18 predicted proteins | sample IncBWC30MmetaG_FD_155454 | JGI IMG/M metagenome (GOLD analysis project Ga0210406, IMG submission 155454) | Forest soil microbial communities from Barre Woods Harvard Forest LTER site, Petersham, Massachusetts, United States - Inc-BW-C-30-M | ecosystem: Environmental > Terrestrial > Soil >...
TTGATCAGTGCGATGTCGTCAGCGGTCGTCCAGGCCTGAAAATGTTCCGGCGTGTAGCCGCGCTTGTCATACACTTGCGCGAACCACTCACTCGCGTTGATCCCCCGCCTCAATCTTTCAGCCCGCCTGAACACCAGCGGGGGCGCGTACACCGAACCACTTCCACCGGGGTGACCAGTCTGCGCCCATGCACCGCAAGCCACGAGACCCAGCAGCAACACGAATGTGACCCGCAATGCCATTCGACTCATCTTTACCCGACGCATCGTCCACAATCCTTTCTGCATCGATACACTGGTAGCCACAGACTAGCCCATGATTCCCTGCCAGCGCCATCTCTTCGACATTCCCGACGACGTCGCCTACCTCAATTGCGCCTACATGTCGCCGCTAATGAAACCGGCGCTGGAGGCCGGAACCGTAGGCCTTGCGCGCAAAACGCATCCGTGGGAACTCACTCCCGACCAATTTTTTACGGGCGCGGACGAGTTTCGCGCGACCGCCGCACACCTCCTCGACTGCCCGGCCGACTGCATTGCCATCGTTCCTTCTGCCAGCTACGGCATCGCGACCGCTGCGCGAAACTTGCCGGTCAAAAAAGGCCAGAGCATTCTCGTGCTCGACGAGCAGTTCCCGTCCAACTATTATCCGTGGCAGCGCCGGGCAGAAGAGACCGGCGCGTCTTTGAAGATCGTCGCCTGGCCCGCAGATAATGATTGGACCGCGGCCATTCTCGATTCCCTGACCTCTGACGTAGCCATCGCCGCCCTCCCGAACGTGCAGTGGACAAGCGGCGGCAGACTCGATCTCGTCCGCATCGGAGCCGCTTGCCGCAAGCTTGGCGCCGCGCTCGTTCTCGATCTCACCCAGTCGCTCGGCGTGCTGCCCTTCAGTGTGCCCGGTGTGCAGCCGGATTTCGCCGTCGCCGCCAGCTACAAATGGCTGCTAGGGCCCTATTCCGTGGGCCTTCTCTATGTCGCTCCCAAATGGCAGAACGGAATTCCGTTGGAAGAAAATTGGATTCAGCGTGCCAACGCTCGCGATTTCTCCAGCCTGATCCTGTACACGGAAGACTACGACGCAGGCGCGCGGCGTTTCGATATGGGCGAGCGCGCCAACTTCGCGTCGCTGCCCGCCGCCGTCCGCGCCATGAAGCAGTTGCTGGAGTGGAAAGTCACGCAGATCTCCGAAACGGCCGGCGCGCTCAACCGTCATCTGGCTGAAGCCGCCGCCGACCTGGGATTTTCCGCGCCCCCGGAACCACTGCGCGCGCCTCACTATCTGTCGCTCCGCAGGAAAGCGGCGATTCCGAAGGAACTCCCCGAAATGCTCGCGAAAGAGAGGGTATTCGTCAGCGTCCGCGGAAGTTCGATTCGAGTGACGCCCAACGTCTATAACACGGTCGAGGACGGCGAGCGGCTTATTGCATGCCTGCGTGGCTTCGCTACCTAATCGGATCGAGACCTACCATAAATTCGACGAACCTCGGGAGAGCGGGGGTCGGCGAAATGACCTGTCGCGAGATAACCGAAGGTCTAGAACGCGCGGACTACACTTTCGGCAGTTGTCCCGCAGGCCGAGCCTCGCTAGAGTGATCCTATCCCATCTCAACCGCGTGGTTTCCGGAGGGTCATCCTGCGATGAATTTGTTCCAATGGTTCAACCAGCACGCCGTCTCGTTTACTTTGATCCTGGCTTACATTCCATTGATTGCGACCGTGGTGACCACCATTGTCAGCTTGGTCCTGGTGCGCGCCACGTTGCGATACTCGGAGGCGAGCGACCGGAGTCTGGCGCTCTCGCGCGAGCAGTTCGAGCGCGAATGGGCGCCGGAGCTGCACATCAAACTGGAGCGGATGTCCACCCGCGAAGCAAGAATCTTTGCTACGAACCTCGCGAGAATCTCTGTCCTGATGCAAATGGTGCAAATGCGCAAGTTGTCGATGGCCGTCCCGTCCTTACGATACTTCCTCAACGAGCCGCTGGTTGGCGGCACGACCTGGAGCGAGGATCTCGGGAAGCGCTTCTTCGCCTGCACCGGCGACGACTACGAAGGCCAGATCGCCGTGTCTCTGACTTTTTACGCGGCTGGCCGCATGTACCGCACCGACTGGTTCCGCTTTCAGGTCCAGGTCCACAACGGTCAACTTCTTTACCTCCATCCCGTGAATATCTCTGCCCGCCGCGTGCGGGCACTCGAACCCCGCAATGGCACGGGAAGCACACGCCGCCAACTCGTGAGGGATGTGGTCGAAGACGCCGCCAAAAGCAACGGAAGAGGAGTTACAACGGCAATCGACTCGCGGGAGCGATGAAGAACCCGTGGATGCGAAGAAACGCACGCCTCGTATCAGGGCGTGCCTTTGGGCATACCGTTGGTGGAGTTGAAGGTTCCGGCTTTACAGTTTGCTGCAAAACTCGATCTTGAGGTTGATTTTGGCTGGCTCAGCGGTTCGCCGCCACGACAAGGCCTCTTTTCAGTGCTGGCTCTCAGCCGATTTCCCCTGTGTTCCCCTGTGTTCCTATGTTCCCCTGTGCTCCCTGTGGTGAAGACTCGGACCTATTCATCCATAAAAGGAACCGCTGAAGGTCTGCCGAATGCACCAGGAGTTTTTCAGCAAACTGTTTAGCCGCTGAGGTCAGACTGCGACTTCTACTTGAGCGCAGCGACTCGACGCTGCGCCAACGATGCGGCCTCGGTGGCAGGATTTTCTTTCTGCACCTGATCGTAAATCTTCTTGGCCTCATCCGGCTTCTGCCGCGACTCGAAGAAGCTGGCGAGTTCGAGCTGGGCGGTGGCTTTGCTGACGACGAGCGTAGGCTTATCCATCAACTGCTTATAGAGATCGATCGCCTGCGCGTCTTTATTCTCCCCGCGATAAACGGAGGCCAATGCGAACTTGCCCAGGGCCGCCAGGTCGGCGTTCGACGAGTGGGCGCCCTCCTGCAGACTGCGCTCGGCGGCCGCGTTGTCGCCAAGCTGTGCCGAAGCCAAGCCCACAAAATAGCGAGCCATATCAGCCGTGTGGGTGCGCGGAAACTTGTCGACGATGGTCTGGAACTGTTTGCGCGCCGCCGTGGCACGTTCCTGCGCCGACGCGAAGCTGTCCGACCCCGGTTGCGGCGGCACGCCCGCCGGACGCAGCGGCGTTTCCCAAGTGCGGACCGCCGTCGAAAACTCGGCGCTCGCCTTTTCGTCCTGTGAGTTGATGTAGTACCAGCCGCCAAGTGCGATCGCTGCGATGACCACAACCGCAATCGCCGCGACAATGAGCGTTGACTTGTGTTCCTCGCTCCAGTGAGCGGCGTTTCCCGCCGCCTCGAACGTGACCTTGCTGAAGCGGTCTTGTTTCAGTTGATGCCGGGTTTCTGCGCGCACAGGCTTCCTTCTTGGCTTAAGGGTAGGATGACAATTGTTCAGTTTAACAGGCGGATTTCCAGAGCGTCAAAGCGGGCAACGCGTGAAAGGGGTGTGCTGAAATTCGCTCGCGAGCACGGTATCGAATAGGATTTCGCCACAAATTCGATGTTCGTCGGTCACAGCAGCCACCTACCCCTCTGTGGCAGAACTATGGATGGCACCCCGACGGTCACTGACCAGCCGAGGCGCCTGTCCCGGAGGGACAACTAATAATAGCCCGGCGCTTCAGCGCCGGGTCATGAAGTCGTCAGAAGGAACAAGCCCCAGAGGGGCGACTGAAACCCCATGTCCCACACCTACGTCTCCGAACTCTTTCACTGCGTATTCTCCACGAAGGACCGCCAAGGTCTGATCCCACCATCAAGGCAACCTGATCTCTGGTCCTACCTTGGCGGAATTGCGCGTAAGAACGGCTTCAAGGCCATTGCCGTAGGCGGTACCGACAATCACATACACGCTCTTGTGTCCCTGCCCGCAACCATGCCGCTGGCAGAGGCGATGGAACTGCTCAAAGGTGGTTCCTCCAAATGGATGAACGATTCGGGAGCGAACGCCTTTGCGTGGCAACAGGGATACGGCGCATTTTCCGTGGGGATCTCGCAACAGGCAGACACCGTCTCCTACATCCGTTCCCAGGCCGAACATCATAACAAGCGCGGATTTGAAGAAGAGTTCCTGGCTTTCCTCAAGAAGCACCGGATCGCATATGACCCGACCTACGTTTGGGGCTGATTTCAGCCGTCCCTCCGGGACTCAATCACTCCATGGCACGACTCCCGGCGCTGAAGCGCCGGGCTATTTTCAGTCGCCCCTTCGGGGCTCAGATGCAGACAACTTACTTCGGATCCGTGCGGTAACTCCAAAACCCCGCCGTCTTTTCCTGTAGAACATGGAACGGAGCCTCGCGAGCTTCGGGAACTGAACCCGTGGTCGCATCTTCCCGCACCGCATCCTCGATCAGATGATGCAAAGGCGCAAGTTCGCAGACCGGATCTGTCGCGCCAGCATCGCCCGTCAAGAGATATGCCTGGCAACGGCATCCGCCAAAATCTACTGTGCGCCGATCGCAGGAGCGGCAGGGCTCAGGCATCCACTCCTCGCCGCGAAATTTCTGAAATGCTTCCGAACTCTGCCAGATCCAATCAAGTGGATGTTCGCGCACGTTGTCAAAGCGCATCCCCGGAATCACGCCCGCCGCATGACACGGCAGCGCGCGGCCGGCGGGATCGATCAGCATCAACTGGCGTCCCCAGCCGCCCATGCAGGCTTTGGGGAAGCGGGCGTGGTAATCGGGAATTACGGAGTCGATGCGGATCTTGCCGCGCAGACGCTCCTCGGCCGCCGCCACCACTGTCACCGCGCGGTCGAGTTGCGCGCGCGTGGGCAGCAATGCCGACCGGTTGTGCAGCGCCCAGCCGTAATACTGAGCGTGCGCGATCTCCATGCGATCGGGACGGAGCGCTTCGAGCGCGGCGAGCATTTCCTCAAGATGCCCGATATTCTGCCGGTGAACGACCAGGTTTACAGTGAATGCGATGCGACGCTCGCCGATCTGACTTTCGCGGATCCACCCCGCCAGTTCGATCTTGTGCGCATGCGCGCGCGCTCCGGCAATCCAGTTCGCTGGCCCTTCGCTCGAATCCTGAAAGCTGAGTTGGATGTGGTCAAGGCCCGCTTCCACAAGCTGGGTCAGACGCTCGCGCGAGAGCCCGATTCCAGAAGTGATGAGGTTCGTGTACAGACGCGATTGGCGCGCACCCTCGATCAGCTCGGCCAGATCCGGACGCGCCAGCGGCTCGCCTCCGGTGAGATGCAGATGCAGAACACCAAGCGCGGCCGCCTCGCCGAAAACGCGCAGCCAGTCGGCGGTCGCAAGCTCTTCCTCGCGCGACGTCAGCTCCAGCGGATTCGAGCAGTACACGCAGTGCAGCGGGCAGCGATGCGTGATCTCGGCAATCAGGGCCAGCGGATTGGAAGATTTAGTCATTGAATCATTGAGTCATTTAGTCATTGAAATCAATGATTCAATACCTCAATGATTCAATGACTCAATCTCTTAATAATCAATAATCCGCTTGGCGTGCAGTTGCTCCAGAAATACCTGGACCTCGGCGCGGATCTTGCCCTTCGGCGCCAGCATGAATTGCGCTTCCAGCTTCTGCACAATTTCAGCCAGAGAGAAATGCCCGTCGCAGAGTTCGAGAATGATTCGGCCCGTCCCTTCCACGCGAATCGCGCCTTCCGGAAAGAGTACGACCGGAGCTTCAGTGGTTCCGCCCCAGCGGCATCCCGCCGCCAACTTCGGGATGCTCTCTTCACTAATCTCAGCCACGCTTCCCCACAATATGCTTCGCACCATGTTTGGTATCAGCTTCAATTCTAAAAGCTCCCGGCGGGGGCCAACCCGGCTCGACATAAGCGAAATAGAGCGCGTCGAGCTGTGCCCAAAGAATGTCGCACTTGTCGCGCAATGCCTGGATGGCGCTCTCCTGCTCCCCACGCGTAGCGGCGTAATCGAACACATACTGAAGCGCGAAGGCAGCGTCTTCGGGAGCCTCCGTCAACCGCGCCTCAAAATAATCGAGCCCGGAAGCAAGCCACGGATAATGCTGACGCAATTTCTCCATCCGCAGCGTGATCAGGTCGCGCGAAAAAAGCTCAGTCAGCGACGACGCGACGCACTCAACAAAGGGCCGCGTTCGCACCATGTTGAGATACTCATTTCCAATAAAGCGCGTCGCGGGCAGAACCTCAGCCCCGCTCATCACCCGCTCGCGATCGAGCCCGGTCACTTCCGCCAGCTTGATCCAGCGCAGGATTCCCCCCTCGCGGTGCTCGTCACCGTCGTGATCCACAATGCGCTTCCTCCAGACGCGGCGAAACGCAGGATCGGTCGCGCGCGAAAGAATGATCGCGTCTTTCATCGGAATAATCGACTGATAGTAATAACGATTCAGCGCCCACGCCTGTAGTTGTCCGCGACTGAGTTTGCCTTCGTGCATGAGGAGGTGGAAGGGATGTTTGTGGTGATAGCGGTCTTCGCCCACTTGACGCAGCTCCGCGCGCAACTCCTCAAAAGTCAGCTTCGGGGCGTTTGCGGTGTTCCCCCCAGCTACAGTTCGAGTTGCCAATTATCCTCCGCCACTTCCCAACCGGCTTGGCGCACGGCCTGATGTTCGGGACTCGCCTCGTTGAGGATCGGATTCGTGTTGTTGAGATGAATGAAAATTTTGCGCCCAACCTCAATATCTCTCAGCAGACGCAGACTTTCTTGCACCGGGATGTGTCCCATCTGGTGCGCGGTCTCGCCGCTGCCCTGAACGCGCAACAGTTCGTCATCGCTCCAGAAGGTGCCATCGAAAAGAAGCACATCCACATGACTGATCTTTTCGAGCAGCGTGTCACTAAGAGTACCGACGGCGGGAATGTAAGCCACTCGCTTTCCCGACGCGGATTCAAAGAACAACGCAGCCGTCGCTTCGTCGCGTGCCAGGTTCGCCGCCTCACTCTTAACATACTTCGGATAGCGTCCGGAAAGATAACGGACTTCGCATCGTAGGCCAGAGTCTTTCCCATCGGCCGACAGCATCGGAAACGGCGCGCCCGAATTCATGGGCGTCCAAACCACCTGCGGCTCGACCCGGTTCAGCATACCGAACATGCTGTTCTCTTCCCGCAGAATGCGCAAGATGGAAGGCGCCCCATACACGCGCAAAGGCTGAAGTTCGCGCAGCAGGAGCAGTCCCACAACGTGGTCGAGATCGGCACTTCCCAATACCACGCCAGCAACCGGCGAATCGCGCGGAGTATTGTGTAACGCGCGAGGATGAAGCGCAGGTGAATTTTCGATTTGAAAGGCCAAGTCGGGAGAGGCTCCAGCTAGAAACCAAGTGGAGCCGTCGGCGCTCAGTGCGAGTTGAGCTTGGGTGCGCGCCTTGCCGGGAAATTTGTTCTCGCGCTCATTTTTGCGCGCACTATCACGGAAGCCAGCGCAGTTTCCGCAGCCGCAATTCCACTGCGGAAACCCACCCCCGGCCGCAGAACCGAGGATCTGAATGCGCATCTTTAGATCTGCAGATTTAGAGTTGTGCGCTCACGTAGGAATTGATCTCGCAGCACAGAACAACTTCTTCGAAAACGGGACTGGTCCAAGCCATAACTTTTTCACCCTTAGGTTAGAAGATCTTTCCCTCGCCGAGCCCGAGGCGCGGCGTCTTGGGGTTAGAGAATCATAGCATTGCTTTGGTTGCATCCGGCCGGGAAAGTGGGCAGGGGCATGGCCCGAAGAGGCCATTACGCATTCACCTCGTGGCTCACCCTCGGATCCAGTGAAATCATAGGTTTAGACGAGGTTCCTATGCAAATTTAGCATTTCCGCCACCCTCCGCGCGGCACGCGGAGGGTGATGGTTGGGCAGTTACTTGAAGCTGATTACGCCGAACACACCGTTGAGATTATTTTTGGGTCCGGCGGTGAAGAAGAGCTGGTTGGTCTTGCCATTGGCCGCTGTGCCGCCACCGAATTCGATTCCCCAGATCTGATTAATTATAAACGGCTTGCCCAATGAATTCACTATAGTGCCGACGAAGGCGCCGGTCGTCAGGTTGAAGCCGTTGATAGTGCCGGTGTTGGTGTTGTTGCTGATCAGCAGGGTATTGCTGAGCGGGCCGAAATTCGCGGGGGCGACGGCGAATCCCCAGGGCTGGTTGAGCGGCGCGCCCGAGATGAGGGTCTTCACGAAGGCGCCATTTTCCTGAAAGATATCGATGTATCCGCCGGCGCCGCCGTTGGTAGCGGCGAAAGCAACATAGACCATGCCGCCAATATCTTGAATGCCGAAGGGCGCGAAGCCGGCGGGAAGGCTCGTGTCGGTGAAAGAGGTAACGAACTGGAAGGTGCTGTTGTAAACGTCGACCTTATTGTGGGCGAAATCCGCGGCATAGAGAAAGTTGCCGGAAGCCTTGCTGGTAATCGCCAGGCCGGTGTAGGAGGCGCCAGAGCCGGAGTTATTCACGCCGATCAGTGCGTTGTTCGGAGAGAAGTGTGACCAGCCGCTGATGGTGCCGTCAAGAGTGCAGAAGAGGAAGGCCGATGTCCAGTTGCTGATTTGGAAATCGGTTGCCGAGACGTTATAGACGATGCCTGTGGGCGAACCCGTGCCCGTGCCCGATGCGGGTGGGATGGTGACAATCGGAGAGTACTTCACGCCTGTGCCGTCGTAGAGCGTGGAGAAACCCGAGCCCGCATCGCTGACCCAGAACGGGGTGCCGGGGCCATAGACAAGTCCCCAGGGATTGACCAACTGCGAATCGACATGTTTTGCCGGGGCCAAATTCTTCACCAACGTGGCTTTGACATAGTGCTGTGCGAAGGCGGTGGAGGAGCCAAGAGACAACGCCAGCACTAGGAGTGCGGCGACTAAGAAGTTGTGGCGGAACGCTCGAGACATAGCTGAAACTCTCCTTTGAAGTGAGACTTAATGGCGGCTGGGGAAGTGCGCCATGCCTATCCCGCGCAGGGCTGGGAGGGGAAGAATCTCCGCACCTTTACGGCGAGAGGGATGCTATCCCGGCGGTAGGGCGGATTTGTCAGGAAGAAGTCAGCAATTTGTAAAATTCTTGTCACAAACCGGCACAATCGGCCCGGCGGAGTCATGGTCTAGGAGTGTGGGCTGGGAGGGCAAACGCGGTCAAACGCGACCGAAATCCGCACGAACAGGCCTGCCCTGAGCGCAGTCGAAGGGATTGTCCGCGCCACACGAAATACTATTGAGCGGCTTCCAGCAAGCCCTGCTCGGCTTTTTCCTGGCACTCGATGCAGTGGCGAGTCCAGGGCACCGCTTCCAGACGCTTGGCGTTGATCTCTTTGCCGCAGGAGACACACTCTCCAAAACTGCCTTCGCGGATGCGCGCGAGAGCGCCATCGACCATGTTGAGCAACTGGCGGTCGTTATTGCTCTGGCTGAAGAGGAATTCCTTGTTGTAGGAACTGGCGGCGCGGTCGGCGACGTCCTGCGTGGCCTCATCGTCGACAGTGCGACCGTCCTGCTGATTGCGGACAACCATGTGGCGCAGTTCCTGGCGCCGGGTTTCCAATTTTTTTCTGAACGTCTCTAGTTTCTTCTTATCCATGATTGCTACCTATGAATTGCAAAACTACGATTGTTAATCACGATTGCTAACTACGATTGCTGCCATTTGATGCAGGCCGCAAAGAAAAAGTCGCACCCCACAGAACTCTGTCCCACGCGAAGTCGAACAAATATCGTAAGCGCGAGAGAGATCGGGCGTCAACTGGAGGGGCGATGGCAGAGGTCGGACGTACGCAACTTAATATTTCTAAAAATCACGGCCTGTTCGCGGCCTGACCGAGCGCGGGCGCGGGATACTCGGGAAGTTTCTGCTTGGCGGCTTGCGTGCGCTTGACCTGGAGCTCGTCGAACAGAAGCGCCGGGCTGACTACGCTGAACCACACAGGCTCAGAGCGATCCTCGACCGCTGGCGCAGTTCCAGCGGCGATGAGATCGCCGCGCAGAGATCGGATGTCGAGATCCCCGAATACGCCGCCGCGAACCAGTTCTTCATGCGCGTCGTTCGTCCAGATCCGATAGAGAAGCCGGGGCTCAAGGCTCGGCCCCATGGTTTCCACGTACAGTCCGTAGGGCAAATCGCGCTTCCGGCAGAGGTCGATCAACTTCGCTTTGAGCCCGGCATCAGGCTGGGGGTCGGTCGATTGCAAAACCAGATTGCCGGGGCGAGGCGTCGGTGCCGCTGTTGCAGCAGCGCGACCATGTCCGTTCGAAGCGGGGAAGCCGCGAATCGGCTGGCGTCCGATGAGGTAGGAGACGAGTTGCCCCTTTTCGATCAAAGACACGCGCTGCGCTTTGACGCCTTCGTCATCGAGCGTGTAGTTGCCAAACAGGGGCTGACCGGAAATCGTGGAAATCGTCGGGTCGTCGAACACATTGATGAAATCGGGCAGCACGCGCGACTTGTAGCTGCTGGACCATTTCCCCGTAGTGCGGGCGTTCTCGCCGAGTTGCGGCTTCTTGCCGAGGACGTTCGGCTCAACCAGTTCAGTAACGACGGTGGCGGCAGCGTCGTTCGAGAACAGCACCGGGCCGCGGTATTCCTCGTCAACGACAGGGGCGTCGCGCAGCAACTTCAGCGTTTCGAGAATCCGGGCAGTGGTCTTCAGAAACTTTTCGCGGGTGGGGAGATCCTTGAGATCGTTCCCCTGGTCCGCGTGCGACATTTGCAGCAACATCCCGTCAGAAGCCTGAGTCGACCCCGCGATCGAGACAACATAGTGCGCGTGACCGGAGCGGGCAATCGTGCCCTCGGAGTTCAGGAAGTAGCGGTTCTCGACGGTAAAACGCAGCGAGGATTCGAAGGTTTCCAGTTCTTTGTCGGTGCGATATTGAGCCGAAGCCTCTTCCAGGAGATGAAGCCACGAACTGAAGTCGGTCGAAGAAAAACGGGCGAGAGGCTCGACGGCTTCGACCGGCGAGGCTTTGGCGAAATCGTCGACCGGCTCATCGACTTTCAACTGCTTCAAGGCAGCCTGCTTGGCGGACAGCGCTTCGCTGGCCGCCTTATAAGCGCGGTCGGTGGCGAGCCAGATCCGGTGGCGGATGGCGAAGACATCGTCATCGGATGGAACCAGATCGATGCTGCCTTCTCCGGTACCGAAAAAGCTGTCCTGCTTGTAGTCGCCGACGCGGACTACCGCGCGGAAAAGGCGGCCGTGATTATGTTGCTGGTTGCGCACGGCGCCGAAAACGGCGCTGGCTTCAAACTGGTCAATCTCGGTGACGCGGTATTCGATGTAATACGGCGCAGGCACGTTGTCCAATTTCAGATTTGCCTTAGAGCGCTGCATTTCTTCGCGAAGAGCGCGGAGCACAACATCGCCGGAAGCGGAATTAGCGGCGCGCGCGGAAATGGAAAGGCCGCAAAGGATCGCGGAAGAGATCGCTGAAAACAATAGTCCAAATAGCAGGCTTCGGAAAAACTCCGGGGGCGTATCAGGGCATCGCTTCAGCGATGCCGTACGTCCTTCGAAATCAGACGCCCCTTCAGGGGCTCGGCGCCGAAACTCTACCTTCGCCGTAGTCTCAGCACTATGCCGGGCTTTTCTGCGCCGCGTCATTGTTTGCCTCCCCCGTCGTCCGCCCCCGGCGGAGGTGGAAGAATGGGAGGACGCGCGTCACCGTACTTTCGTTTCTGGACTTCCATGTCCGTGAACAGCATCGCAGGCGCGGCTGCGGATACAGGAACGCTGCCGGATTCCGCTCCGCAAATGCCATTGAAGACGCTGGTGGTGTCTCCAGTGGCGGCAATCTGCGATAACACCGTGAGCGGGGTGCCGACGATGTCGACACCGCGAACCAGTTCATCCGGACGCCCATCCGCATAAACACGCCAAACCATGACCGGCAAAACCTGGAATGCTTGCGGAAGATCCCGCGACGTCAATGTGAATCCGCCCTGGATGTCTTCGAAGAAGAGCCCGTAGGGCTTGCCCTGCTTCTTGATTTCCTCGATGAAGCGCGAGCGCAGTTGGATGTCGGGAATCGTCTTCGATGAAGTAACAATCAGATTGCCCTGGCGGCCGACGGGCATCAGTCCGGACTGCGCTCGGCCGTGCCCATTCGAACTGCTGAAATTTTTTACCGGCAATCGTCCCATCAGAAAATTCTTCAGAATACCGTCCTTTACCACCTCCACCCGCGAAGCGGGACTGCCTTCGTCGTCGAAGCGATAAAAGCCCGACAGTTCGGTGCCGCCGAGAGTATGCAGAGTCGGGTCGTCGGTGACGCTGAGGAAGTCGGGCAAGATTTTTTCATTCACCTTTTTAGTAAAAGTCTGGCCTTCGTCGCGGCCGCGCTGCCGCTGTCCTTCGACCCGATGGCCGAGCACTTCATGAAAGAAAACAGCCGCCGCGCGGCCGGACAGCAACGCAGGACCACTATAAGGTTCGGCAAGCGGAGCGGCGCGCAACGCGCTCAAGTCCTTGGCCATTCTCTTCGCGGTCGCTGCCACTTCGGCTTCCGAGGGAAACTTGGCGGGGTCCGAAAACTGGAAGGTCTCGACACGCATCAGTTGCATGCCATCGTCGGCACGGGTTTCAGCCTCAATCATGATGCGGAAGATGGCGTCGGCGGTCACGATCTTTGTGCCTTCGGTCGAAACCAGATAATTGTGGCTCTTCTCGGCATAAAGAAAAACCAGCGACTCTTCGACCTCGGGATAGCGGCGGAGGGAACCGGAATAGCGCCGGGCCAGTTCTTCCCAGGCTTGCTGCTCGGGAAACGCAACCGACGGAGTCTTATCCGTATAAGTAGATGGCTTCTCCTCGGAGAAGTCGGGCGAGTCGTCTTCATCCTTGGCCCGCACCGCCGTCTTGGTTTTAACGTTGGTATAGGCTTGGCGCGCCTTACGGTACTCCTCGTAGGTCAGTTTCCAAAGCACGCGGGCGATGGCGTCGGCGTCGTCCCGCTGCGGAAGCTGGCCGGAGGTAATGCCCGAGAAGCGTTCCTGGTCATGGGTGTTATCAAGCGCGGGAGCGCCGATCCGCATGCTGACGTCGGCGGCTCGGTGGCGGCTCCGAGTTGAGGTGAGGATGCCACCCTGGGCGCTGAGGATGACCAGCGATTCGCCGTCGGTCACGTTGTAGCTGGCGAAATAAGGGGCCGGATCCTGCCTGGCAAGCTCGGACTTGCCGCGATGCAGCTCCTCTTCCATGGTGGCGAGCAGGAGATCGTCGGGCACAGCGGCGTCGACAGTCTTTTGGGCTCCAAGCGTTTTCTCACTAAGGAAGGCAACCAGTAAGAAGAGGAGAATGCGGGAAATGCAGAGAGAAGCGGACTTTTCGGATTTCATCGCGAATGGCGAGTGTACAGGACTGGAAGAAACAAAAAAAGCGGCCCCTTTCGGGGCCACCCTTTTTCAAAGAGGCTAGTGGCGGGAATCAGAGGAAACTAGTTTGACGCCGCTCTGGGGGACAGGAACGGACAGAGTGAGATGTCGAGAACATCGAAAGTGAAGTTTTTCAAACGGGTGCGGCCTCTTCTGTTGTTATGTAAATGAGCATTTGCCGAACCAAAACGGTAACTGTGGCCTGAGCTAGTGCTATTTTGGGAACCTATTCAAAAGCAAGCTGTTAGGGCGAATTCCTTAGGCGCAGTAAGGCGACGGACCATCTCTGGACACGCGGCCGAATGCACAAAGCTGCACATTGGCAGAAACTCGTGGCAGAGGGACCCTTGTGGAGGCGGGGCTGCCGCCCCATGAGCGCGAGGAAAGGCTCCCCAAATATCTGCAACCTCAAGGCGATCGATCAATTCGTCGCACGAGATCCTGAAATCGGGGATCCAAACGGGAACGGTCAAAGGCAGGCTCTCCTCTTAACCAATAGAGCAAGGCGACAGAGCGCTGCTGGTAAGCCTTTTCCAAGCTGCCAAACATGGCATCGGTTTCGCCGAGCCGAGCTTGGACGACCGCCATGTCGTAGGGATCGGTCGAGGAACTTGATGCGAGAGCCTTCTGGCGACTCAGCCAATAACCGCGCGCGCCCTGGTTAGAAAATTCTAGCCGCAAAGCCTCGGACTCCCGCTTAGCAATCTGGGGGTCTGCCCCGAACGCGATCGCCTCCTTCTCCTGTGCGTCAATTGTCCGGACGAGGTCCCCTTTTCGCTCATAAGCCGAGGTCAGAAACCAATTCAGGAGTCCATCACTCGGATCGGTCTTTAACATCGGGGTTATCTCCTCAATCAGCCTGTCGTACTGGTGAGAGGTTAGGAGAGGCGTCATGGTCAGGTTCATGATGGAAGAAAAAGGATCGAGCTCTTTTGCCCGGCGCATCTCAGCAAAAGACTCGTCGGGGTGCCCCCGCTGTGCCAAATACATTCCGTACCAGAGATGGGCGGTTGCATTGTTAGGGCTAAGCTCGATGGCGCGCTGGAATTCCCAATCCGCGCTGGGGAAGTCCCAGTCGCGGGCATATTTCACCCAGGCCAGAGCGTGATGAGCCATCCCCAGATTCGGATCAATCTCCAAAGCCTTAACCGCTGCAACCTCAGATTTCGGCAAAGCGTCTTGGTAAGAAAGGAGAGATAAGCCCGCCGCCCAGTCGTAGGTTTCTGCCAGCCCCGCATAAGCGGGGGCAAAAGTTGGATCCTTCTCAATCGCAAGATTGAAGTACGCGACCGCCTTCTGCAGAGTGTCGGGGGTTAGTTTGGCAGAGAAGTAGAGCCCCTTCAGGTACGCGTCATACGCTTCGGGCGTCACGTCCCGTTGCGGGGCGTTGAGGCGGGCTTTCTCGTCCGGTCGCAACTGGGCCTTGATTTCATTGGCCACAGAGCGGGCTACATCATTCTGAAGACGGATTACATCGGCGACATTGCCTTCGTAACTCTGAGCCCAGAGGTGGCGGTCCGTCGAAGTATCGACCAGTTGCGCCGTGATGCGCACCCGGTTTCCATCCCGCAGGACAGATCCTTCCAATACCGCGTCGACATGGAGTGCGCTCGCAATTTCCGGCAAGGATTTACGCGTTGCCTTGAATGGCATCACCGAAGTGCGCGAGATTACACGCACTTCACCGAGGCGTGCCAGTTCTGTGATCAGTTCGTCGGTCATGCCGTCGGCAAAGTACTCCTGTTCGGCGTTGCCCGAAACATTTTCCAGGGGTAACACGGCCAAAGATTTGATTTGACCTGTCGCAGGGCCACCCCTCAGGCCATGACGGATGTCGCCTGGGTTCCAAATCCAGAGAAGACTCAGCCCCAAAACTAATACGCCTGCCAGCAATGCGATCTTCCACGCGACGCCCGCCGTTCGGGCTGCGCTGATTCTTCCAGTGTCCCCTCGTGCTTCGGAAACGGCGGCGAGCGCAAACGCCAGATCCCTGGCGGAATGGAATCGATCATTTGGATTTTTTTCCAGCGACCGTCGAACAACCCCGCTCAGACCTGGTGGAATGTTCTGATTATTGATGGACAACTCTGGTGGGTCTTGGTTCAAGATGGCGCTGATAGTATCGGCCGCAGTTTCACCCTGGAATGCCCGGTGCCCGGATAGCATCTCGTAAATGACTGCACCGAAGGAAAAAATATCGGACCGTTGGTCCAGGGCTTGGCCGCGCACCTGTTCTGGAGACATGTAGCCAATTGTCCCCATTACCTTCGACGATGCTGTCTCAGTCACTGTCGTCAGGTCTGCGAACAGTACGTTGTCTGGCAGCAGCTTGGCCAAGCCGAAGTCCAATATCTTGGTTTGGCCGGCTTTCGTAAGGAACAGGTTTTCTGGCTTCAAATCGCGATGGACGATTCCCTTGTCATGAGCTGCGCCCAACCCGAGAGCAATGTGGGAAGAAATTTCGATGGCTTTACGAACCGGTAATGGCCCCTTCCGCAAACAATCACGGAGGGTCTCGCCTTCCAGGAGTTCGGAGACCACATAGGGAGTTCCGTACTCCCATGTGCCCACGTCATAGATGGCGACAATGTTCGGGTGATTCAGAGCGGCTGAGGCGCGTGCTTCCTGCTCGAAGCGCCGCAGCCGGTCTGGATCCGTCACAACCCCCTGAGGAAGAACCTTGATCGCTACGTCGCGACCCAGTCGCGGGTCGTGGGCGCGATAGACTTCCCCCATCCCACCCGCCCCGATCTTCTCGATGATTCGATAGTGGGAAATGGTGGTTCCCGGCGAAAGGGTCGTCGAGCTGTCCTTTTCGATTTCCTCCTTGGTGAGAAGCTGAGCCGCGACTTCGAGCGCTGGCGACTCGATGAAGGCCGCGGCCTTTTGCTGATAACCGAGAAGCGATTCCACTTCGTGACGAAGCTCTTCGTCATTCTTGCAGGCTTCCTTCAGAAAGATCTCCTGATCACCCTTTGTGCGGTCGAGTGCGGCATGGTAGAGCCGCTCGACAAGTAGCCAACGATCACGCTCCATGGGTCTCACCTTTGCTCATCTCGCGCAGGAGCCATACTTTCGCCAATTTCCAATCGCGCATCACCGTCTCGACAGACACATCCAGAACCTTCGCCGTTTCCTCCACGCTCAGCCCGCCAAAAAACCGCAATTCCACAACCCGGCTCTTGCGTTCGTCCAAGACCGCTAATGCATTCAAGGCATCGTCCAGGGCCACAATCCCGGCACCGCGCTCCTGGCCGCCAAACAGTCCTTCGTCAAACGTAACGTGGATCGCATTCCCCCCTCGCTTGAGAAAGCGCCGAGAGCGGGCAAAATCTGTCAACACGCGACGCATTAAATTTGCGCAGATACCAAAAAAGTGGTTCCGGTTCTGCCAATTCATGGCCTGAAAGTCAACCAGGCGCATATAGACTTCGTTGATCAGGGCGGTTGTTTGGAGGATGTGGCTGGATCGTTCGCGGGCCATGTAGCGGTGTGCCGTTCGGTGCAATTCCTGATAGACCAAAGGAACGAGGTTCTCCAGGGCGCCTTCGTCTCCCCCGCTCCAGGCTGTAAGCAAGTCGGTAACGTTGTGCTCTGGGCGGTCCATCGCACCAAACCTCTGCCGCGCTTCGTCTGAAGGTCGGCGACTCGGAAGGGTAGCACAGCGCCATAGGCTCACCAATTTCAAATTATCGGCTCCTTTGATCCGCGATTTGCAGGTTCTCCGCCCATTTCGCGCTTTAGATCGATGAGGGAGGGCGCTGAAGGCTGCCGAGGCAGATTCGGACACTGCAATACGCATTCTGGAATTTGACTTGGTCGCGCTTCGTCGAGCACCCGCAATTCATCTTGAGGAGAACTGTATGTTGAGAATGAAGTTAGCTACGGTTGTGGCACTGACCGCTGTACTCTCGTGTTCGGCGCAGGTTCTGGCCGACAACTCATGCAGGAAAATTAGCGGTCACATCTCTGGGCAGATTATCGGGCCCACCCCGGCTTGTGGCGGGGCACTGACAGAGGTAGGGTCTTTCACAGGCAATCCCCAAGGCACGTTCGTCGCTTGTGTAACCAGCATGAAAGACCACGGCGGCGGAGTCTTGGTCTTCAAGCTGGTGCACACCTACACCACCACCAGCGGCGATACCTTCACCACTTCCGACAACATCGTCGCCCATCCTATCAATCCACCGCTCTACCAAGTCGAAAACCACGCCACCATTACCGGAGGGACCGGCGTGTACGAGGACGCCGTCGGTTTCAGTTACGACCAAGGCACGGTCAACTTGGGGACGGGTGTGCTCTCAGTCGATTACCAGGGCCGGATTTGCACTCCGTAGCTTTAAAAGTTGTGCTCGGCGGAACGGAACGAGCGGGGACCGTTTGTCAGCTGCGCTATGCCGAAGAATTGCGAGTTAAGGTCGTTATCACGGGGCGTGATCTTGCAAGAGCACCTCATAAAGAAAGAAAAGGAGACCAAAATGTCGTATCTCAGGATTCCGTTCTTGCTTGCTATAGAACTGCTTCTCGGAGTATCTCCCACGCTTGCTGCCACCTACGCGGTAGGAACCTGCAAGCCCAGCCTGCCAAGCTACACAACGATTTCCGCCGCGGTAAGCGGCGTACCGCCCGGCTCATCCCAGGCGCAACGGCCGAGCGAAGGCAGCAAGGTAGCTGAAAACGAAAGCGCGCCGGCGCAGAAAGAACGCGCGGGCGGTCCACACGAAGGCATCAAGGTTCACGGCTGCTGGGTGATTGACGTCCGTAATCCCGATGGAAACCTTATTACGCATCGGGAGTTCGAAAATTCATACTCCAACAGCAACGTCCTGCCCATGATTCTTGCCCGGCAGGTTTCAACGGGCCTCTGGACTGTGGCGCTGATCGAGTCGGGTGGGCTCGGTAACATAATTTTCCTTACTGAGCCCCAGTTATCGGTATCAGTAACGGGTACGGGCCTCACGCTAATGGGTTCTGCCACAGCTCCAGCTACAAACTCAGTTGTCGGCGTAGGGACTCAAATAGCACCCTGTCCGAACACCGCGGCGCCTGCAAATCCGTGCACCGATGGCACCGGTCAGCCTTTCACTTCTACGAGTGTGTCTCCCATTCCTGTGGCTACGGGCCAGATTATTCAGGTGACCGTCACCATCAGTTTCTCATGAGCCGCAATCGGCCAGCATGGCCGGAGCGGATCTGACGCATTACACCGAACCGTTGAGTTTGTGAGTTGATGGCTAAGAACTGAAGAGGCCCCTATGCTTCGTCGACGCGCGATCGCCATTATTACGATACTGGCTTTGGTCGGTTCAGCTGAACTGATTCGCTTGGCCGCATCGCCCACACCCGGGCAAACGCCGCGGCACTCGCCAGCCGAAATCCTGGGACTCCGCCTGCAGCCACAGCAGCTTCCGGGGCGCGCGGACCACGATAAGCGAAGCAGGATCGGAAAGAAATCGCGGTTGTTCGGCCAGTCTAGTGTGGACGTAAGTTCGATCTTCCTCCAGGCGCCTACCTTCCAGACTGGAGGACCGTTTCCCCAAGCCATGGTCGGAGCCGACGTGAATCGCGACGGCATCCCCGACATGTTGGTCGCACATTATGACGTGAACGGTAACGGATCAGTAGTGGTGCTGATGGGCAAGGGCGATGGCACTTTCCAGTCAACAGGGACATTCGCATCAGGCGGATATGTCCCGGACAGCTTGGCCGTGGCCGATGTGAATGGCGATGGGAACCTGGACGTGGTGGTCGCGAACACCTGCGCGGGCGGAAGCGGTGGAGTTTGTGCGGGAAATGGCGTGGTTGGGATCCTGTTGGGCAACGGGGATGGCACTTTCCAGTCGGCTCAGGTTTTGCAGACGGCCGCATACTACGCAACCTCGGTGGCGGTAGCGGACCTCAACGGAGACGGCAATCCGGACATCGTCGTAACGGACGAGTGCGCGTCCACCGACAACTGCGTGGGAGTTGTCGCCGTCTTCCTGGGCAGCGGTGGGGGCAATTTTCAGCCGCCGCAATACTGCCTGACGGGTGGTTACGCGGCGGTCTCGGTCGCGGTGGCAGACATAGATGGCGACGGGAAGCCCGATGTTGTGATCGCCAATCGGGGTGTAGATATCAACAATAATTCGGGATTGGTGAGCGTGCTGCGCGGCAACGGCGATGGCACCCTCCAGAATGCCCAGACTTATAACTCAGGTGGCGTCTTCGCCGGCAACGTTACAGTGGCGGACGTGAACAAAGATGGACACCCCGACGTGGTCGTGCTGAATCAATGCACAACCAACGCCGGATGCAATGACGCGTCCGATAGCTCCGTTGGCATATTACTGGGCAACGGTAACGGAACGTTCCAGACTGCCCAGGTTTACGACTCGGGTGGGATTTTGCCAGTTGCGATGACGATCGCTGACGTAAATGGAGATTCGTATCCCGATCTGATTGTGGCCAACCGTTACCAGGCGGGTGGCGACGGCTCCGTCAATAGCTCGGTGGCCGTGCTGCTGGGGAACGGAGATGGCACCTTCCACACTGCCCACACCTACAACTCGATGGGTAACACGGCCCAATCGGTAGCGGTCGCAGACGTGAACGGTGATGGCAAGCCCGACGTGCTGGTGTCGAACTGGACTTTGAGTAGCTTGGATGGGTCGAGTGATGCAGTAGCCGTGATGTTGGGCCGTGGCGACGGCAGCTTTCACGCAGCGCCCACTTATAGCCCGGGCGGAGCCTTGCAAAATAATTCCGCGGCGATGGCAGACCTGAACGGCGATGGCAAGACCGACCTGGTGGTCACAAGCGAATGCTTGACCCTACTGAATTGCGTCGGGTCGGTTGACGTGCTGTTGGGCAACGGCGACGGCACATTTCAGACGCCACAGACCTACGCTTCCGGGGGAATGTTTATTCAGGCGGTCACGATCGCTGACGTCAACAGGGACGGCCAGATCGACCTGATCGTGGCGAATCAATGTCTCGGGAACAGCGACTGCAGCAACACCGCTGCCAATGGCTCGGTTGGTGTGCTATTGGGAAACGCTGACGGAAGTTTCCAGCCGGTGCAGACCTACGATTCTGGCGGACGCTTCGCAAATTCGGTCGCGGTTGCGGACGTGAACGGGGATGGCATACGCGACCTGGTGGTCGGCAACCAGTGTATGAGCAGCGCGGACTGTTCTTCCGGCGCCGTGACGGTGCTGCTGGGCAAGAGCGACGGCACGTTCCAGGACGCTCAGGCTTTCAGTTCCGGAGGCTACTCCGCGAATTCCGTCCTGGCGGCGGACGTGAACGGCGACGGCGTCCCCGATGTGCTGGTGGCGGATTCATGCCTTGATGAAACCTGCACCAACAACGGCCAAGTCGCCGTTCTGTTCGGTAATGGAGACGGCACGCTTCAGGCCGCGCAAACCTACGACTCTGGATCCACCACGGCTCATTCTATTCTCCTGGCCGACGTAAACGGAGACGGCAAACTCGACGTGGTGGTGGCCAATGTAGATTCGGTGGGGATCCTTCTAGGCAACGGCGATGGCACTTTCCAGCCTGCACTGATTTCAGCCGCAGCCTATGGCTATCAAGGTCAGATTGTGGCGTCCGACTTTAACGGGGATGGCAAGCTCGACATCGCTTCGAGTGATGGCTCGCTGCTGCTCGGCAACGGCGACGGAACATTTGCGGCTACCACCGGTCTCATCCCGCCGGGGCCCGGCATTGCGGTGGGCGATCTCAATGGAGATGGCAAGGCCGATCTGGCGATTGGCGGGGTCACTGTTCTGCTGAACATCGCCGGCCAAACGTTCCCCACGACAACCGCTCTAACTTCCTCGCTGAATCCTTCGGAGTTCGGCCAGGATGTGACGTTTACCGCCACTGTCGCCAGCGCAGACCAGGGAAATCCTTCCGGCACAGTTGTTTTCAACGACGGCGCTACCGTTCTGGGAACAGCACCGCTCTCCAACAGAACTGCGGCTCTGACGGTTTCGAACCTGAGTGCTGGGACACACCCCATAGGCGCCTTTTACAGCGGAGACGCAAAATTCAGCGCGAGCACGTCTCCAGTACTGGACCAGGTGGTCCACCCTCCCGCGATCATCAATGTCACCGAAACCATTCACGTGACTGACAGCCCCATTGTGCTGCCTTCCGCGCTGGTTGCCGTTAACGAGAGCATCCATGTTACGGACAAGCCGGCCATTGCAAAACAGAAGGTCGCGCCGACAATCAGCTGGCCAACGCCAGCTCCTATCACCTACGGAACACCCTTGTCTGGAACGCAGCTCGACGCTTCCGCCAACGTGCCCGGAACATTTGTCTACACACCTGCGGCCGGAACCATTCTTGGTGCGGGCAGCCAAACCCTCTCCGTTCTCTTCACGCCGACGGACGTGGATGACTACAGCACCGCAATGGCGAGCGTTGTGCTGGTTGTGAATCAGGCCAGCACCGCAGTGCTACTGACCTCTTCGGCCAATCCTCAAGCCGTGGGTAAGGCCGTCACGTTTACGGCCACGACTTCCTCTCCGGCCGGCGGTTCGATGACAGGGCCGGTCGTGTTCTATGCCAATGGGACGACTCTAGGCAGTGTTCCGCTCGCGGGGAATGCCGCATCGCTGACAACGTCATTTGCAACGAACGGGAATTACAACATCACCGCGAGCTACTCAGGCGATGGTAATTACCTGGGCAGCACATCCGCTACGCTCAACGAAATCATCGGTTCGAAATTCAAGACTACCTTGGGCCTGGATTCGTCGCTCAATCCTTCGTATGTGGGGCAAGCGGTGACCTTTACAGCCACCTTCGGGAGCGTCCGGCCTCCAGACGGCGAGTCCATTACGTTTAAACGTGGAACCGTATTTCTAGGGACGGGGGTGATCGTGCAGGGAGCAGCTTCCTTTGCGACTTCCAGTTTGCCGGTGGGAACCGGCAAGATTTCGGCCCACTATCTGGGAGATGGAGTCTTCGGTGCAAGCTCGGCAGCAATTCCGCAAACGGTAAATAGGTACCCGACAACGACGACACTGGTCTCGAACCTGAACCCCGCAGCCCATGGTCAGCTGGTGACGTTCACGGCGACGGTTACATCGGCCGGACCGGCGCCAACCGGCAAGGTACGGTTCGAGGACGGAGCAATCATACTGGGAACGGTGACTCTGAGCGATGGCGTAGCCACCTTTACGACGAAGAAGCTGGCCGTAGGGACGCACCCGATCACCGCTCGGTACCTTGGGGATTCTGCCAATGCCACGAGCACATCCTCCGTATTCGACCAGGTGGTGCAATAGGCTCGACGACGACGAAAACCCTGGGCCAGACGGGATGTTTTCCTGTCCACCTTTCCCGCTCCTCGTCGGTTTCGGAGAGAGGAAAAGCACTGTCGCGACACAAGGAAAAACCCCCTCGAAAGGGGGCCATCGGGATCGGAAAAGGGTCTCTAGCTGTCGCCCGCGACCGTGCGCACCTTCCCCGGCAGGAAATGATAAGGCGGCCACGGACCGGTCACGACCATCTGGCAATTCTTGAGTTGCTTGGCGGCCGTGCTGTAGCGGTTCTGATATTTTTCGATCGACTTGGTGTCGATGAGGTGGGCGATATCGAGCAACATGCCGTCGGCATCGACCTTCTTGCAGCTGACTTCTTCCTCGAGAGGATTGAAGAGCTTGTGCACCTGGACCGATAGCGCGCGGGCTTTGGTCTGGCGTTCGCGCTCCCGGCAAGCCTTCTCGCGAAGCTTGGTGAGGTACTCGCGGCCGACCGTATCGGGCAGGACAATCTCCTCCATGGAGCCGCGAAGAGAACCGTCGCGAACCGTCAGCTTGATGCGCATTTCGGACTTGCCACGAAGCCGGGCGACACTCTCACAGAAAGTGCGGCGGTTCGATCGAACGGCCTGGCGGATAGCATCTTCGGTGTCGAAAATCGTGCCGAAGCGGAAGGGTAGGACGGTGGCGGTTCGGAAGCTCTGGCTTACCACGCGAGCATGCTCGAGAACAGACTTTTCATCGAGCTTGGATGTCGCGCGGTCATATTCGCTCACGATTACCGCGAATTCTCCGCTCGGATAGCTCATGACCGGAGCACCATTTACACCTTGAATTCCATCTAGAAGGAAGGGGCGACGGGCGCGAACACCGTTGGCTAGGGTCTGGTGTTCTGTGAGGCAGTACGCGTACCACGACATGCATTCTCTCCGAATTGCACCGGGGCGCTGGGCACCCCTTTAGATTTGCTTTTAGAGCTAGGGCTGCGTTTCTACCTGGAAGTTTTAGTTTTTTGGGTTAAGGTGAACGCGAAATGCGGCGTCCAAAGTGATAGTACTTCCAGTCCCGGTTATTTGCAACCTTTCTTATGATGATTGCATCGCCGAATGTCTCAATTTGCTACAAACACGATTTTGGCGCAGTCACGGCTTGCGCTCGCGGATCAGGATCA
>Ga0210406_10002008_pt1 | contig 23743 bp, 22 predicted proteins | sample IncBWC30MmetaG_FD_155454 | JGI IMG/M metagenome (GOLD analysis project Ga0210406, IMG submission 155454) | Forest soil microbial communities from Barre Woods Harvard Forest LTER site, Petersham, Massachusetts, United States - Inc-BW-C-30-M | ecosystem: Environmental > Terrestrial > Soil >...
CCAATATTCTGGCCGTGTCGAATCTCGAAGCTGGACCGGTGGCGCGCCTCTATTCGTTTTGGTACGAGCAGAGCGCCTTCAATGACCTCCTGTCCGTTCGCGCCGGTCTCATGTCGGGGGATAGCCAATTTCTCCAGAGCAAGACTGCGTCGAATTTCATCAACAACGGCATCAGCTGGCCGACATTTCTTGCTGGCAATCTTCCGGCCGGAGGACCGGCCTATCCGCTTCCGGACCCGGGCATTCGCGTGCGGATAAAGCCCGCTGACGATGTGGCGTTTCAAGCAGCCGTATTCAGCGGCGATCCCAGCGGCGGAAACGGTTCCAATCAAGGCGAGCCGATTCCGACTGGCACCGTTTTCAGCTTTCGCGGCGGCGCCTTTTTCATTGCGGAAGCTAGCTATGAGCCCAACCAGGGCAAGGATGCTAAAGGGCTTCCCGGCGCTTACAGAATCGGCGCCTGGTACCACACCAGCCCGCGCTTCGGTGATCAGCGCTTCGACAATACCGGCCGCTCGCTCGCGGACCCGCTGTCGACCGGCATTCCGTTCAATCACACGGGAGACTACGGCATCTACGGTGTCGTCGATCAGATGCTCTATCGCGTTCCCGGCACGGACGACCAAGGCCTGTCAGCGTTTTTTCGCGCGGGCGGCGTACCAGACGATCGCAACCTGATCAATTTCTACGCCGACGGAGGCATGATGTACAAAGGCCTCATAGCTCGTCGGCCGGACGACAAGATCGGAGTTGCCTTCGCATATGCGCGGGTCGGGGACAATGCCCGGGGGCTCGATTCCGACATCGGATCGTTCGGAAACTTTTTCTACCCGGTCCGGAGCGGGGAAACCATGATCGAGGTGATGTACCAGGCCCAGTGGACAAAATGGTGGACGGTTCAGCCGGAGATGCAATACATCATCCGTCCGGGCGCTGGCGTCCTCAACCCCGGCGACGGCCTCCGGCCAAACGCGTGGGTAATTGCATTTCGTTCCACGATTAGTTTCTGAACCGCCCGCACCCGGCGAACAGGTTCAAAATCTGTTCCCAGATTCCCCGGCCCCGCATTGTTGTCGTTCACACCGATTTGACACCGCCGGATGTGATGTGAACCCGGTTCGCGAGCTCCGTGATTATTTCGACCCCTGTCAGAGGCCCCTGTAACCAAATCGGCTGGCCCAGCGAACTATTAAGATACGCAAGCATGACAGACGATGAAATCGAACTTAAGGCACTGATGCTTGCCAGCATGAACGGCGACGCGGCGTCGTACCGTGCGCTGCTCGACCGGTTGAGCCGCCGTCTGCGCGCGTATTACAAGGGCAAGCTCGCCAGATTTGGGAGGGGCGCGACAGAAGCGGAAGATCTGGTTCAGGAGGCGGTGTTGGCGATCCACTTAAAGCGACATACCTATGATCCCGGGGAACCACTTACACCGTGGGTACATGCCATCGCGCGTTACAAGTTGATCGATTTCCTGCGCCGAACCCGAATGTCGATTTCCGATGTACCTATCGACGAGGCCGATACGATCATGGCGCATGACGATAATGTCGACGCCGAGAGCACGTACGATCTCAGAGGCCTTCTGCAGCGGTTGCCGAAAAAAATGCGATGTTCCATCGAGGCGGTAAAACTGGATGGACAGAGCATAGCCGAAGCAGCAGACCGGTACGGCATCTCTGAATCGGCGGTGAAAGTAAATATTCATCGCGGGCTCAAAACGCTGGCCGCTTTGGTAGCCCGGGAAATGCGAACATGAAGACAGATGAACTGGTTGCCCTTCTGAGTACGAACCCTGGACCGGTTGATCGCGGGTTGGTTGCTCGTACGCTTTATGTTGCGCTTGCCGCAGGTTTAATCGTGTCGCTAGGCCTCGCGCTCGTCGGACAAGGCATCCGCTCGGATTTGACGATGGCCAGAGCCCTGATTTTTCTCGTTGTGAAGCTCTGTTTCGCCGTCGGGATCGTCAGCCTCGCGTTGGTCTACCTAACAAGACTGGCGCGGCCTGGTGGAGAACGAAAAGCTCCATATTTTCTGGTCGCCATGCCATTCCTCGTCATCGTGGTGGTTGCCGCGATCAGCCTTGGGATCGCGCCCAGCTCGCACTGGGACAAGATGATCATGGGAGATCAGTGGCTGGAATGCCTTCTTTCCATCCCCATCATAGCGATCGTGCCCTTCGCCACCATTATCTGGGCAGTGCGAAGAGCCGCGCCCACGAACCTTGTTCGCGCGGGTACTTTCGTTGGTCTTGTTGCAGGCGGGGTGAGCGCGATTGCATATGCTCTTCACTGCACGGACGATTCCTTGCCGTTCGTTGCAGTCTGGTATGGCGGCACGATTGTGCTGTGCACCTTGGCGGGCGCAGCGTTGGGACCGCGGCTATTGCGTTGGTAACGATACATGTCGCGTGGCTTCACGTCAGTGTGAGGTAACCGCCAGACGATTTGCTCCGAACTCGTCATTAGAAGCGCAGTCACGCGCTTCCCAACAATGATGGAGCCGGACAATGTTAACCAAACGCCTTGTTACGATTTCGCTGTTGCTGCCGCTGGTGGCGATATCTGCAACGGCCCACGCGGCCTCGACAATCACGGACAAGAGCTATTGGCCAAGTGAGGCCAGGCAAAGCGCGCAAATCGGAACAGTTGGTTCCCCAGGCAATGTGTATTCTGCGTTCGCTTACGACGGACCCGTGTCAAGTTTGCAGCCCGCGGCGAATACGAACGACGATGGATCCGCACGGCGTTATCAGGGTGGCCCGAAATCTCAGCTGACGCGCGCCGGAGGCAGGTAATACCAGGGTGCCCACTGGCCAAACTGCACACGCATCATCGGCGATCGTGTCGGGAGCGATCCAGAGCAGAACCGGTTGCGGATAAGGATTAGTCCCCGCAACCGGTTGCGATGGGGCACCCCATGAGAACCTTCGAAGTCTGATGCCGTAAAAAATAATCTTGGTTGAGGCTACAAGTCCAATCCGTATCTCTCCGCGCCGCAGTCCGATATTCCAGCAATAGCGGGCAAAATCGCGGCAATCCCGAACAAGCATCAAGTTGAATTGGCGGCTAGCTCCCAACGGCGACCGACATGGACAAGTCCATTGAGAGAGAATGAAAAGCCCATGCTCCTAACCCGCCGGCAGGTCCTTGCGTCCGGCGCTGCGATGGCCGGCACGATCCCCTTCCTGCCGACAACCCGCGCTGCTGCCGCGCCCGAACCCCGCACCGGCAAGCTTCGCCTGACCGCCAGCACCAGAACTCTCGACGTCAACGGTAAACCGGCGCGAGTATTCGGCCTTGTGGGGCCGAACGGAAACCCCGGCATCACGCTCTCGCCCGGCGAGCGCTTTGACGTCGATCTCGTGAATCAGGCCGGCGCATCGACCATCATCCACTGGCACGGCCAGTTGCCGCCCTGGAAGCAGGACGGCTTTCCCTGGCCGCAGACGCCACCGATCCCGGCGGGTGACACCCAGTCCTATGATTACGTGCCGATCGCCGGCACGTACTGGATGCACTCGCATCAAGGCATGCAGGAGCAGCGCCTGATGACCGCGCCGTTGATCGTGCGGACCGCCGAGGATGTGCGTGCGGACCGGCAGGAAGTGGTGCTGATGTTGCATGATTTCAGCTTCCAAACGCCGGAAGAGTTGCTCGCCGGATTGACCAAATCCAACGGCAGTCGGAGCGCGATGCCGAAGACCGGCATGGTTAAAGCCATGAACATGGGCTCGGGGGGCATGGGCGCCGTGAACATGGGGTCCGGCATGGCGATGGACCTGAACGACATCGACTATGACGCATTCCTCGCCAATGACCGCACCCTCGCCGATCCGGAAGTCGTCCGCACCGAACCGAGCGGGCGCGTCCGGCTGCGGTTGATCAACGCCGCATCCTCGACGCAGTTCTGGATCGATCTCGGCGCGCTCAGCGGCACCGTCGTCGCCGTCGACGGCCATCCTGTCCGACCGGTGCGCGGTAGCCGTCTCCCGCTCGCCATGGCGCAGCGCCTCGACGTGCTGATTGATCTTCCTGGGAACGGTTCCTATCCAATCTTCGCGCAGGTCGAGGGCAAGCGGGCACGCACCGGGATCGTCCTCGCAGCGTCCGGCGCGCCTGTGTCACGCCTCGCCGCGGAGGCCGGAGAAAATGGGCCGCCGGTCGATCTCTCGCTTGAACGTCGCCTCGAAGCGGTCACCCCCCTCGCGCCGCGCGCGCCCGACGTGACGCACCGCGTGATCCTCGCCGGCGCCATGGCGCCGTATGCTTGGTCCATGAATGGCGAATACTGGCCCGACGTAACCCCGCTGATGATCGCCCACGGTCAGCGCGTGGCGATCGAAATGGTGAATCGCACGACGATGGCACATCCAATGCACCTTCATGGCCATTCTTTCCAGGTGGTCGCGATAAACGGCGTGCCTCTCGCAGGTGCCGTGCGCGATACCGTTCTGGTGCCGCCGACCGGCAGCGTCACCATTGCGTTCGACGCCGACAATCCCGGCCGCTGGGCGTTTCACTGCCACAATATGTACCACCAGGTGACGGGCATGATGACCGAGGTTCGCTACCCCGGCATCATCTGATCAAATACCATCCTTCCGGCCCCTGTGAGGTATGCGTTGTCCGCCGATGATGGCTGAACGGGCTCGGCGCGGCCACCGCTTCTGCTCAGTTCACGCCCCCGAACGACATCGCTCTAATTCAGGCCTTCCGGAATATCGCGTGTAATTCCTCGGTAGTGTCTCACTTCGAATTCCGCGGCCTTTGAGGCCGCGGATGATCCGCGTAACTTGGATCATCCTTGCCACCGCGAGCAATGGCTCGAACTCGCCCGCGCCATCGGGCGGTCGGAGGCACGCGAAGAATTTCAACGCCTGAACCGAAGGGCATCACATGACGAAGCCAAGGACCGCCGCGCTCTACGCCCGCTTCTCAAGTGACATTCAGAAGGACGTCTCAATCGACGACCAGTTCGCGTTGTGCGAGACCTACGCCAAGCGCGAAGGCCTGAAAGTCATTAGCCGGTTTTCCGACCGCGCCAAATCCGGATCGAGCCTGTTTGACCGCGATCAATTGCTCGAATTGATGATCGCGGCGAAAGCACGCAAGTACGATGCCATTCTGGTCGAAAGCCTCGACCGTCTGTCGCGCGATACGGCCGACCTTGCCGGGTTGTTCAAGAAGCTGAAATTCTATGGCGTCGATCTGCTAACCGTGAACCAAGGTCAGGCCACCGATCTTCACGTCGGCCTGCGCGGCATCGTCGGCGCGATGTATCTGAAGGACCTCGGCGACAAGGTGAGGCGTCACCACTTCGGCCGCGTGCGCGAGGGCAAGGTCATGGGCATCGTCACCTACGGCTACAAGTCCGTGGCCGGGAAGCCGGGCGAGCGCGAGATCGATCCGGACAAGGCGGCGGTAGTTCGCCGCATCTTTGCCGAGTATGCCAAGGGCGTATCGCCGCGCGACATCGCGCTCGGGTTAACCCGCGATGGCATTGCATCCCCGAATGGCGCAGAGGCTTGGAGCCAACAGACCTTCATGGGCGGCGGTGCAAGGGGCGGCATGATCGGCAACCGCATCTACATCGGCGAGCTGACCTACAACAAATATCACACCGTCCGGGACCCGGAGACCGGCGGCTATTGCAACCGCGCCAATCCCGAGGGTGAGCACATCACCACAGCGGTACCGCACCTGCGCATCATCGATCAAAGCCTGTGGGAGGCCGCGCAGGCGCTTCGCGGAAGCCGGGCGGCCATCAGGGCCGGGAAGGCCACCACCGCACACAGGCGCGGCGCGGCGCGGACTGATCACCTGCTTTCCGGCATGCTTCGCTGCGGAGCCTGCAACGGCCACATGATCTTTACCTCGACCTCACGCGGCAGGCGGTTCGCGAGCTGCGCCGCCGCGCGGACCAAGAACACCTGCGCACACCGGAAAAGCTATGACGTCGATCTCCTAAAGAAGATCGTCACCGATAACTTCCGCAAGCATCTGATCGACCCGGAGGTGCACGTCGAGAGGATGCGCGCAAAGCATGCCGAGTTTGCTGCGATGGAGAAGGAAAACTCGTTTGATCGCATTGCGGCCGAAAAGAAGATCAACCGGCTCACGGTCCAGATCGGCCGCATCGTCGATGCGATCGAGAACAGCGACACGCCGATCAAGGACCTCGTCGTCTCCCTGCAGGCCAAGGAAACCGAACGGGTCGCCCTGATCGAGCGGGTCCGGCTGCTCCAAGCCAGCAACATCGTGACCCTGCATCCGCATGTTGTCGATACCTACGCCAAGAACATCGAGAGGTTACACGCGGCCTTGAGCGAGGGCATCGTCAGCGCGGAGGTGATCCATGCCTTCCGGAATCTGATGGACTGCATCGTGGTCCAGCCGACCGGCTACCGGGAGGGCTACGTGGTCGATGCCTATGGCAGGCTCTCCGCGATCATGGGGATCGACCTGTTCCCAACCATGCGTTCGGCGGAAGAAATCCTGATATCCGAAGGGGTTAACTCTGCTGTGAAGACCACGTCTCTATCGGGTCAAGTGCAGCGCGGCAACACTTGGAGTTAAGTCCGCAACTTGCGCTGTGGCGGCCTTTTTTTGGCGCCAGATGAGCCCTAAGATGACGGTCAAAATGGGAGCAGGCGAATGCGAACGATCGGGGCCTTGGGTCTTTTTGCCGTGTGCGCGATGCTGGCGTCGCCGCCCGCGCGGGCCGATTGGGTGCCCTCCTTCAAAGGCAACGATACCGGCGGCATTATTGCCTATGAGCTGGCGACCACGGCGGACGCCCGCCAGCTCGCGGTCGATCACTGCGCGCGCTACGGCAAGGTGGTGAAATTCCTCGCCGTCGAGCCGCACTATGGCGGCTATCTCTCGTTCGCCTGCCGCTGGGTGCCGTATGGTGCCAATGAGCTGCCGCTGCGCACGCTCTACTGAGCCGGCTCATTCGCCTGACGCAACTGACGAGACGGAGCGCGCAACATGATGCGGCAACTTCCTTCTTGGTATCTTTCGCTTGTCCTTTCGCTTGTGCTGGGGTGTTGCCTCATCCTGCCCGCGCTTAAGGCCCGCGCCGAGGATCTGCCGGTGCGCAAGGCGGGTCTGTGGGAAATGAAGGTCGTCAAAACCGGATCAAGCCTGCCCGACATGACGATGCAGCATTGCACCGACGAGACCACCGACAAGGACATGAGCAACACGGTCTCGCCGATGGCGAAGCAAGTCTGCTCCAAGCAGGATATCCAGAAGACGGCGACCGGTTACATCGCCGATTCCGTCTGTACCGTCGCCGGCGTGGCCATGACGTCGCATTCGGAGATCGTGGGTGATTTCAACTCAGCCTATACCGTCAAGACCTCGGCGCATCTGGAGCGCGCCGGCAAGCCCCTGGACACCACGACCACGGTCGAGGCGAAGTGGCTGGGTGCCTGCAAGGCGGATCAGAAGCCCGGCGACATCGTGATGCCCGGCGGCTTCAAGCTCAACGTCAAGGACGCGGAAAAGCTGAAGGGCCTGTTGCCGAAGTAGCTTTCCTAATCGTAGCCCGGATGGAGCCAACGGGTCGCGCGAATGCGCGCCCGATGACAGGCTCCGCGAAATCCGGGATGGTCCGCAAGCTTGCACCAGAGTCCCGGATTGCGCTTGGCTCCATCCGGGCTACGGACTACGTCTTAAGATTACACCGGTATCCGCACGATCGCGCGCAAGCCCCCCGCCGAGCTGTCGCCGAGCATGATGTCGCCGCCATGCGAGCGCGCGATGTCGCGGGCGATCGCAAGTCCGAGGCCGGTGCCGCCCTCGTCCTGGTTGCGGGCGCCATCCAGCCTGAGGAACGGCTTGAACACTTCTTCGCGCATGCTGGCGGGAATGCCGGGTCCGTCGTCGTCGATCGTCACCGTCAGATAGCGGTGATCGCGGTGGCCGGCGATCGAGATCGTATTGGCGTGCCGCGCCGCGTTGGACACGAGGTTGCCGAGGCAGCGCTTGAACGACGCCGGCTTGACGGTGACCACGGGTAGCCCGTGAAACGACACGGTGGCGGCATGGCCGTTGCGTTCGGCATCGCTGCGCAGTTCCTCCAGCGCCATCGCCATGTCGGTCGGCTGGGCGTGTTCGCCGGAATCGCCGCGCGCGAACGCGAGATAATCCTCCAGCATCCCCGACATCTCGTCGACGTCCTTGCGCATGCCGTCGACTTCGGGGCTGTCGCCGATCAGTTCCAGCTCCAGCTTGAAACGGGTGAGGATGGTGCGCAAATCGTGGCTGACGCCGGCCAGCATCGCGGTGCGCTGCTCGATCGAGCGCTCGATGCGCGATTTCATCTGCAGAAACGCTTGGGCGGCGCGGCGCACTTCCCGCGCGCCGCGGGGGCGGAAGTTCGGCGCCTCGCGGCCCTTGCCAAAACTTTCGGCGGCATCCGCAAGCCGCAGGATCGGTTTGATCTGGTTGCGCAGGAACAAGACCGAGACGATCAAAAGGATCGAGGAGGTGCCGACCATCCAGAAGATGAAAATCTCCGAATTCGAGGCGTAGGCAGCACTGCGCTGGGCGAAGATGCGCATCACGGCGTCGTCGAGCTGGATGCGGATTTCGACGAGGTTGGAGCGGCCGACGGTATCGATCCAGAACGGCCGGCCGATCTGGCGGCCGAGCTGCACCGACAGGGTCTGATCGAGCAGCGAGAAGAACGGTTTTGGGCCGGGCGGCGGCATGTCGCCGACGGGGAGGAAGTCGACCACGAGCCCAAGCCGCTGCTGGGCGATGCGCCGCAGCTGGGTGCGGTCCTTGTCCTGCGGATAGGTCTTGTAGACGTCGATCAGCCCGGCGATGTCGGCCACCACCGCCGCCGACAAATGCCGCGTCACCGTGTTCCAGTGCCGCTCCATGAATACGAAAGCCACCACCGACTGCAGCACCACCATCGGCACGATCATGATCAGGAGCGCGCGGGCATAGAGCCCGGCCGGCATCCAGCCCTTGAACGCATTGCCCATCCAGTCGTTGACGGCGGAAACGCGCACCGCTGCGGTTCGGATCAGCGTCAGGCCGGTGTCGAGCGTGCTCATCTGACAAGGTTCACTGAAAAGGGCTCAAGGCGAAGCGACCAGGCGATAGCCGATGCCGCGCACCGCCTGCAGGAACAAGGGATTGGCTGGATCGCGCTCGATCTTGCGCCTCAGGCGGTTGATCTGCACGTCGACCGCGCGCTCGTTGACGGTGCCGTTGCCGGTGAGCGCGGCGCGCGGCACGGTCTCGCCGGGGGCGACGCTCAGGATGCGCAGCATCTCGCGCTCGCGGTCGGTGAGATGGATGATCTCTTCGCCGTTGCGCAATTCGCCGCGCTCGAGGTGAAACACGTAAGGCCCGAACGCGACCTGTTCCAGGGTCGCCGCCGGCGGCGGCGTGGTGCGCTTCAGGATGTTGCCGATCCGAAGCGCCAGCTCGCGCGGCTCGAAGGGTTTTGCGACGTAATCGTCGGCGCCGATCTGCAGGCCCTCGATGCGGCTTTCCGCTTCGTGGCGCGCCGTCAGCATGACGATCGGCACCGAGGACGATGTGCGGATGAAGCGCGCCAGATCGAACCCGGTCTCGCCGGGCATCATCACGTCCAGGATCAGGAGATCGAAGTGCAGGCCGTTCAGCTTGGCGCGGGCATCGGTTGCGCTCATGGCGGTGGTGACGCGGTAACCCTCGGCGGAGAGAAATCGCGACAACAGATCGCGAATGCGGCGGTCGTCGTCGACCAGCAGCAGATGCGGGGCGTCGTCGGCCGGTTGCTGCGGTGTACGCGCGATGGCAGCCTGGGGCACGATCATTCCTTCTTGGTTGCGGGGCCGGTCTTCAAGATCGTCTCCAGTACCTTGTCGGGATCGTCGCGATCGATCATCGCGCATAGGAAGCGGCGGACCGTCTCGGCGTCATCCGGCGCGATGTCGGCAAGCGCGCGGTTGATCCTGGTGGTTTGCAGGCCGGCGAGCTTGCCGACCAGCGCCTCGCCCTTGGCGGTGGCAAAAAGCAGGCGCTGCCGCCGGTCGTTGTTACCAGTCTTCTGCACGATATAGCCCTCGTCGAGCAACTGCTTGAGCACGCGGCCGAGCGACTGTTTTGTAATGCGCAGGACGTCCAAAAGGTCGGCCACCTTGAGGCCGGGATAGCGGTGGACGAAATGCATCACCCGGTGATGCGCCCGGCCGAATCCGAACGCTTCGAGCGCGTGGTCGGCGTCGCCGACGAAGTCGCGATAGGCAAAGAACAGCAATTCGATGATATCCCAGCGCAAATCACCTTCGCGCGCGGCAGGCGCGCGCGCCTCGGCGCCCCGCGAATCAGGGTTCGGCGCGGGTTTCGAGAAATTTACGTCAGCCATATTGACATATCTTGGTTTCAATGTTACAAAACAATCATCCGCGACGAAATATTAGCTCGTTTCTATCGGCGGCGACGTTCAAAACGGCTTGAGAAAGCCAGACGAGACGGCGACGCTTTCGAGTTGGTCTACCGTGCGATTGTCGAGCGGCATTTCGGCAAACATACTGGACTTCCGCATTCCGCAAAAGCATGTCCTCACGCGACATGTTGGCGGGGAGGCCGGCCCCAATCAAAAGAGGCTGGTGCGGCGCCCAGCGCCAGCATAGTAACCGCGCGCATGCCGCGCCAATCCGGGAGAAGGTTTATGGCAGTCTCATTCGAGCAGGCCCGGAAAAACAGGTCGGCGCCAGAAATCGCGCCGGTTCCGACCGCCGGAAGCAAGGCAATGTGTTTGAAATTCGAAATCCAGCCTGCGACTAGTCCGACGCCTGAGAAGGAGCGCGCGGCAAGGCTCGTGGACCCGGGCTTCGGCCGGATTTTCACCGATCACATCGCCGTGGTCCGCTACAATCAGGCAAAGGGCTGGCATGGCGCGCGCGTCGAATCGCGCGCGAATTTCCCGCTCGATCCGGCCACGGCCGTGCTGCACTACGCGCAGGAAATCTTCGAGGGCCTGAAGGCCTACAAGCGCGACGACGGCGGCGTGAACCTGTTCCGCCCCGACGCCAATGCGAGGCGCTTCTGGAATTCGGCTGAGCGCATGGCGATGGCGCCGCTGCCGGAGCCTGTGTTCATCGAAGCCGTCGAGCAGCTCGTGCGCATCGACCGCGCCTGGATGCCGGGCGGCGAGGGCAGTCTCTACCTGCGGCCCTTCATGATCGCGAGCGAGGTCTTCCTCGGCGTGAAACCATCCGCGGAATACATCTTCGCCGTCATCGCCTCGCCGGTCGGCTCCTATTTCAAGGGTGGACCCGCGCCCGTGTCGATCTGGGTGTCGGAGAACTACACGCGCGCCGCGATCGGCGGCACCGGCGCCGTCAAATGCGGCGGCAATTACGCAGCGTCCCTGCGCGCGCAGGCCGAGGCGATCGAGCACGGCTGCGATCAGGTGGTTTTCCTCGATGCGGTCGAGCGCCGCTACGTCGAGGAACTCGGCGGCATGAACATCTTCTTCGTGTTCGACGACGGTTCGCTCTCGACGCCGCCGCTCGGCACCATCCTGCCGGGCATCACCCGCGAATCGATCATCGCGCTTGCGAAGGATTCCGGCACGCGCGTGCGCGAGGAGGCCTACACGATCGACCAGTGGCGTGCTGATGCCGCCAGCGGAAAGCTGAAAGAGGCCTTCGCCTGCGGCACGGCGGCCGTCATCTCGCCGATCGGCAAGGTGTGCTCCGCGAGCGGCGATTTTCTCGTCAGCGGCGGCGCGGCCGGCCCCGTCGCCATGGGGATGCGCAAGAAGCTGATCGACATCCAGTACGGTCGCGCGGCCGACCCGCACAACTGGATCAGAAAGGTCTTTTGACCGGCGGCGGAATTATTCCGCCGCTTCCGCGACAGGCGCGCGGTTCTTCCACGTCAGCACGGGGCTACGCGCCACGCACTTTTCTTCCCCTCTCCCCTTGTGGGAGAGGGTGCCTTCGCGAAGCGAAGGCGGGTGAGGGGTCTCTCTCCGCGGATGCAAACCCCTCATCCGTCGCGTCACTCCGTGAGGCGCCACCTTCTCCCACAAGGGGAGAAGGGAGGTAAGCGCAGTTGCCGCCTCGCGCGTCGGCTGGTACCAACGCCGCCCATGAAGGACAAATCTAAGAAATTGCAGAAACTCCGTGCACGCCTGCCAGGCGGCCTTCCAGATCGGGGGCCAGCCGAGATAGCGGCAGCGCGCCAGATGATGGAAAAAATTCGTGTGGTCTTTGAGCGGTACGGCTTCGAGCCAGTGGAGACACCCGCCATGGAGTACACGGACGCGTTGGGTAAGTTCCTCCCCGACCAGGACCGGCCGAATGAGGGGGTGTTTTCGTTCCAGGACGATGACGAGCAGTGGATTTCGCTGCGCTACGACCTGACCGCGCCGCTCGCGCGCTACGTCGCCGAAAACTTTGATTCATTGCCAAAACCCTATCGCAGCTATCGCGTGGGCTACGTCTATCGCAACGAAAAGCCGGGACCGGGTCGGTTTCGTCAGTTCATGCAATTCGATGCAGATACCGTCGGCAGTGCTTCGCCGGCGGCGGATGCCGAGATGTGCATGATGGCGGCCGACACCATGGAAGCGCTCGGCGTCCCGCGCGGTCAGTACGTGGTGAAGGTGAATAACCGTAAGGTGCTCGATGGGGTCAGAGATGCCATCGGCATTCCTGATAATGCTCAATGGCTGACGGTCATGCGCGCGATCGACAAGCTCGATCGGCTCGGCCCCGCCGGCGTTCGGCAATTGCTGGGCGAAGGTCGCAAGGATGAGTCCGGCGATTTCACGAAAGGCGCCGGATTGAAGGACGCCGACATTGCGTTGGTCGTTGGCGCGGTTGAAGCTGCCGCGCAGATGGATGCGCGGTTGCGCGATAGCAGGATTGGTCAAGAAGGCCGCGCGGAGCTTGACGAAATAGCCAAGCTTGTTGCCGCGTCCGGCTATGGCGCAGATCGGATCAAGATCGATCCCTCCGTGGTCCGCGGTCTCGAATACTACACCGGCCCGGTCTACGAAGTTGAACTGCTGCTCGACACCAAAGACGAAAAAGGCCGCTCCGTCCGCTTCGGCTCGGTCGGCGGCGGCGGGCGCTATGACGGGCTGGTCTCGCGGTTTCGCGGCGAGGTGGTGCCGGCCACCGGCTTCTCCATCGGCGTCTCGCGCTTGCAGGCGGCGCTGACCATGCTCGGCAAGCTCGACACGACCCCGGCATTCGGCCCGGTCGTCGTCACGGTGTTCGACCGCGACCGTGTCGCGGACTATCAGAAATTTGTTGCGGAGCTCCGCAACAAAAACATCCGCGCCGAACTCTATCTCGGCAATCCCAAGAACATGGGCAACCAGCTCAAATATGCCGACCGGCGCAATTCGCCTTGCGTGATCATCCAGGGCTCGGACGAGAAGGCGCGCGGCGAGGTGCAGATCAAGGATTTGATCGAGGGTGCGAAGGCCGCCGCGGCAATTGCCTCCAACCAGGAATGGCGCGAGACCCGCCCTGCGCAATTTTCATGCGCCGAAGACGAGATCGTCGCAAAAGTGCGCGAGGTGCTGGCCCGGCATGACGTGAGGTGGGGGTAGCCATTCATTCACAGCGTCATGCCCGGCCTTGTGCCGGGCATCCACGTCTTGTTTGATGGAAAAGATCGTGGATGGCCGGGATCGCAGACAAGTTTACGTAGTCTGCGAAAGCAGACTACTATGCCCGGCCATGACGGAAAGAAAAGCGAACGAGGAGACAAAAAATGCCCGAGATCACCGTGAACATGGCTTCCGGCCGCACCGATGAACAGAAGGCCGGCATGATGCGCGACATCACGCAGGCGCTGGTGAAGAACCTCGGCGTCGATGCCGATGCGGTGGTGATCCAGATCAACGAGGCGCCGCTCACCCACAAGATGAAGGGCGGCAAGACCTTTGTGGAGCGCTTCGCGAAGAAGTAGCCTCCTTGGTCATTCCGGGATGCGCCACTTGGCGCAGGCCCGGAATCCATAACCCCCGATCGTGGTTATGGATTCCGGGCTCGCGCTCCGCGCGCCCCGGAATGACGGGCTAAAACCCATGGACGCACGCGATCACATCAAGATCGGCATGAGCGCCGAGCGCACCCTGGTGGTGCCGCCGGAGCGCACGGTCGGGCATTTCGTTGCGCATATGCCGATGGTGTTTGCGACGCCGATGATGATCCTGGAAATGGAGTTGGCGTCCGGCCAGGCCATCAATCCGTACCTCGCGCCCGGCTGGGTCACGGTCGGGACCGAGGTTGATATCCGCCATCTGGCAGCCTCGCCGGTCGGCGCGACCATCCGCACCACATCGAAGGTGATCGCGGTGGAGCGCCGGGTGATCCGCTTTGCGGTCGAAGCGTTTGACGACAGGCGACGTATCGGCGAAGGCCGCCACGCCCGCGGCCTCGTCAATCGCGAAAGTTTTGCGAAGCGGTTTGCGGCGAGGTAGCGAAGCCGCGCGCTCCGGCCTCATCCTGAGGGTGTGTGTGCGTCCCCATGTCCCGGACGCGGCGCAGCGTCCTTTACGCTGCTCCGCAGAGCCGGGACCCACACCTTCTCGCCGGGGACATGGACCCGGAACAGCAGCGCATCGCTAACGCGCTGCACAGCATCCGGGGAACGCATCCTCAGGATAAGGGGAATTTACTTCGCCAGCTCTTTCGACCGCCGCGTCGCCGCGGCGACCGCGCGAATCATCAACTGCTGCAAGCCGTCCTTGCCCATCAGTACCTCCAGGGCAGCCGCCGTGGTGCCGCCCGGCGAGGTGACGTTTTGGCGCAACGTGGCCGAAGCAAGATCCGAGCGGTGCAGGAGTTCACCGGAGCCCGCCACGGTCTCGCGTGCGAGCTTCGTCGCGAGCTCCAAAGGCAGCCCGGCTTCGACGCCGGCCCGCGCCAGTTCCTCGGCAAGCAGGAAGACATAGGCGGGACCGGAGCCGGACACCGCGGTCACCGCGTCCATCAGGCTCTCGTCCTCCACCCATTCCACCGATCCGATCGCGGCGAGCAGCGCATCCGCAGTCGCGCGCTGCGCGGTGCTGACCTTTTTGGCCGCGATCGCAACCGTGATGCCGCGGCCGATCGAAGCCGGCGTGTTGGGCATGGCGCGCACCACGCTGCCGCCGCAGACCTGTTCGAGCAAAGCCATCGTCGCGCCGGCCATGATCGAGACCACCAGCGTCGATGAGGCCGTGAATGGCTTCAATGCCGCGCCGGCGTCGCGGAACGATTGCGGTTTTACCGCGATCACCAGTGCTTCAATGGCCTCGACGTCTTGCGGCGCAGGATTGAGGCGGACGCCTTTCTTGGCCAGCGCGCCGATCTCAGGCGAAGGCGAGGGCTCGATCACCACGACTTGCCGGGTGTCGAGTCCGCGCGCGAGCCAGCCGGTCAGCATCGCGCCACCCATTTTGCCCGCGCCGGCGAGCAGGATGGTGCCGGTGATGTTTTGCAGCGGGTTATTGTTGTGAGCGGCCATCGGACAAATACCCGGCGGGTCATTGCCGGGCTTGACCCGGCAATCCATCATCTAGCGAGACTCTTTTAGATTTTAGATGGATGCGCGGGTCAAGCCCGCGCATGACGACCGAGGAAATCCTACGCCTCGCCCTCGGTGTCGAACATCGCAGCAGCCATGGCTTCCTGCGGCGATTTGCCGGCCCACACCACGAATTGCAGCGCCGGGTAGTAGCGTTCGCAGGCGTGGATGGCGCCGGCCAGCATGCTCTCGCATTGCGCGGTCGAGGCGGTGAGGCCGCCCGGCAGCACCAAGGCCTGGCGGTGCATGATCATGCCGGTGTGGATCCAGATATCGAAATGCCCGACCCACAACTGCTCGTTGATCGCGGCGATCAGCCGCTGCACCTCGCCCCGCCGGGCGGCGGGAATCTTCATGTCGAACGCGCAGGCGAGATGCAGCGCCTCGATCTCGCCCATCCAGGTGAAGGAGAGTTGGTAGTCGGTCCACGCGCCCTTGGAGACGATCGTGATTTCATCGTCGCTGGAGCGCTCGAACGCCCAGTTATTGTGGGCGGCGATGTCCTCGACCACCGTGAGCGGATTGTTCTGCGAATCGATAATACTTTCGAGCAACGACATGCCGTCTCGACCTCGATCTTTGTACTTTGTTGATACCCACGGGAGCGGCCCGGCGCGCGCTTTCCTCGCGCGTGGTTGCCGGCTGCAATCCCGTTGGAGGTTGCGGGCTTGCCGGGATCAAGTGATGTGATTTGCGGAATCCGTGCAACTGGACGCCTAACCCGTCCACAACGAAAGGAGCGCTCTGTCCACAACTCATCGGTGTCATAGTTGTTAATTCGAGAACAAACCGGAATCGGATTTTGCTCCCTTGGCCTCAATCGTTAATTTTGAGGCGGTTCCCTTGGGAAATTCCCTGACGGCATAGGGATATGCCGATTCGCCATGGCCAAGGCGCTTGCTGGCGCCCCGGCGAACCGTCATATTTCCTGAAGGTTACCCGTCGGGGTAACCGATGTTCTCAGGGCGGGGTGAAAGTCCCCACCGGCGGTAAGGGTGACGTAGCCCAAGCCCGCGAGCGCCTTCTTCCCTTGGAAATCCCTCCTTGGAAATCCTTTGGGAAAAAGGGTCAGCAGATTCGGTGTGATTCCGAGGCCGACGGTCAAAGTCCGGATGAAAGAGAACGGTTGCGGCGGATCCCGCGCGTTTGCGCGTGGCTTGTCGTTCCGTATGCCCTGATTCTGGTCCTGAAAGAGGAAAACCATGAATCAGATGTTGCAAGAACCCCAAGTCCAAAGCTCCCAAGTCCAAAGCTCGCAAATCCCTCACGCCAATGCTCCCGAAGCCCCGGACCGTCCGCCGGCGCCGGTGCATCCGCGGTTTTCAAAACCGCAGCGCGTCGCCTTCGTGCAGTCCGCCTGGCATCGCGAGGTGGTCGAGGAATGCCGCATCGCCTTCCTGGAGGAAATCGAGGCCCGCCACATCGCGCGGGCGCAAGTCGATCTGTTCGAGGTGCCGGGCTCGTTCGAGATCCCGCTGCACGCGCAACTTTTGGCCAAGACGCGGCGCTACACCGCGATCGTCGCGGCGGGGCTCGTGGTCGATGGCGGCATCTACCGCCATGAGTTCGTCGCCGACACCGTGATCAAGGCGCTGATGGACGTGCAGTTGCGCACCGAGGTGCCGGTGTTCTCGGCGGTGCTGACGCCGCAGCAGTTCCATGAGAGCGCGGCGCATTTCGAGTTCTTCCGCAAGCACTTTGCGACTAAGGGCATCGAGGTCGCGGAAGCCTGCGCCAACACCTTGCTCAGTCTGGAGCGGCTGCGCGGCCAGGTCGCGGCCGGGATCGTGTAAAGCCGCGGCACGCACGAATTCGGCTCGCTCTCCCCGCGTCCGCCTTCGCCCGAAGGCGGGCTTCGGCGGACAAGAGAGCGGGGCGAGGGAGAAGTGGGTCGTCGCCGCTGCAATTTCACCTTAATCACGACCTCCGTTCGGTCGATTGTCATTTCCGCCGCCGCCCTTATAAACTCGGCGGCGGGAGGAGGCGCGCCCGTGGCGACGGGCGGCCGAGACGATCATGTTCGCAGGACACGATCCCTTTCTCGTCGCGCTCTCGGTGGTGATCGCGATCCTGGGTGGCTACACCGGTTTCGGCCTTGCCGCGCGGATCCGCGGCACGCCGGACGCCGCCCATCGCCTGCTGCTCGCCGGTGCCGCGATTTTCCTGGCGACCGGCATCTGGACCATGCACTTCGTCGGCATGCTGGCGGCGCCGCTGCCGCCCGATACGGTCTATCTGGTGCTGCCGACCACCGGGTCGTTCCTGATCTGCGCGCTGGTGGTGGGTATTTCGCTGTTCTTTGTCAGCACCGGCGAGCCGTCGCTGGCGCGCGTGGTGTCGTCGGCGGTGCTGCTCGGGGCCGGTATCGTCAGCATGCACTATGTCGGCATGCATGGCCTGTCCGGTGATTTCGCGATGGAACATGACGCCACCATGGTGGTGCTGTCGATCGTGATCGCAATCGCCGCCGCCTATGGCGGACTGCGCGCGTTTCTCGCCCGCCAGGGCGGCGTGCAGTTGATGCTGAGCGCGATCGCGTTCGGCATCGCGGTATCCGGTATGCATTACACCGCGATGCTCGGCGCCCATGTGGTGCGGCCGTCCGAGGCTTCGCATCACCAGTTCGAGGGACTTGCGGCCTCGCAGCAAACCCTGTCCCTTGTCGTAGCGCTTTTGGGCTTTGTGATTGCCGCCGGTTTCCTGCTGTCGCTGGTGCCGGATCCGCGCCGCAAGGCGGTGGCACCGGCCGATATGGCCGCCGCGGTTCCGCAAGGGGCAAGCTTCCTCGCAGCTATTCCGTCGGCCGATGCCGGCAGCGCGCCGATCAGTCCGCGGCTCCGGCCGACCCCGCTCGGCGGCATTGGCCAGCCGCCGCGGGCCCCGCCGGTGCCGCGGCTGCCGGTCGAAGGCGCCGACGGCACCCATTTCATCGATGCCGCCGATGTGCGCAGCGTCAGGGCCGACGCCCACTATACAAGGGTCCATGACGGCACCCGCGAGCGCATGTGCCCATGGTCGATTTCGGAAGCCGAGGCCCAGCTCGACCCCGGCCTGTTCGTCCGAGTGCATCGCAGCCACATCGTGGCGATGGCGCATGTCTCTTTCGTCCGCAGGGAGGGCGACGGGGCGGTGATCGAGCTCGACGGGCCGTCGCCGCATCGCGTTCCCGTCAGCCGCGCCAAGATCGCCGAAGTGAAGGCCCGCCTCGGCCTCGCCCGACGCCACGCCTAGCCATCAAAATAGATAGGTCGGAAGGCCTGACGCAATTCGTGCGCGCTTTTCAGCATTTCGTGCGGATTTTCCGGCCTTGTGCCGCTGCGATTGCGCGCGAAAAGATGAGGAGACAGCGTGCCTTCCAACGTCCACGCCCCGTAAGGGCAGCAAAAAAGACGAACGGAGGAGATGATGATCCCCGGCCCCTTCAGCTACCACCGGCCTCAAACCCTGGCCGACGCGGTCAAGCTTCTCTCGACGCTGGGCGATGAGGCAAGGCCGCTTGCCGGCGGCCATAGCCTGGTCCCGATGATGAAACTCCGGCTCGCCACCCCCGCCCATCTGGTCGATCTGCATGGCATCGACGGGCTGAAGGGTGTCCGCCACGACGGCAACAAGATCGTGATCGGCGCCATGACCACCCAGCATGAGCTGTTGGCGTCGGGCGAGATCGCGAAATCGCTGCCGATCCTGCACGAGACCGCGCTTCTGATCGCCGACCCGCAGGTGCGCTACCGCGGCACCATCGGCGGCAATGTCGCCAATGGCGATCCCGGCAACGACATGCCGGCGCTGATGCTGACGCTCGGCGCATCTTACCGGCTCGAGGGGCCGTCGGGCGGTCGCGACATCGCGGCTTCCGAATTCTACCAGGGCGCCTATTTCACCGCACTCGAGCCCGGCGAGATCCTGAGCTCGGTTTCGATCCCGGTGCCGGCGGCCGGTCACGGCTATGCCTACGAGAAACTCAAGCGCAAGGTCGGCGACTACGCGACCGCGGCGGCCGCCGTGATGCTCACCATGGCGGGCGGCAAGGTTGCGACCTGCGCGATCGGGCTGACCAATCTGCACGAGACGCCGTTGCTCGCCGCCGACGCGGCCAAGGCGGTGATCGGAAGCAGCCTCGATTCTGCCACGCTGAAGAAGGCCGCGAGCGCTGCCGAAGCGATCATGTCGCCGGCCGCGGATGCGCGTGGGCCAATCGAATATCGCAAACATGTCGGCGGCATCATGGTGATGCGGGCGCTGCAACGCGCTGCTTCACGCGCAGGTTAGGAGAGAGGCGATGGCAAAAACCCATGTGACCATGAAGGTCAACGGCGCCGAGGTCGAAGGCCTGGTCGAGCCGCGCACGCTGCTGGTGCATTTTTTGCGCGAAAACCTGTCGCTCACCGGCACCCATATCGGCTGCGAGACCACCCATTGCGGCGCCTGCACCGTCGATCTCGACGGCATGTCGGTGAAGTCCTGCACAATGTTCGCGGTCCAGGCGCAAGGTTCCGAGATCACCACCATCGAGGGCGTCGCCAATGCCGACGGTTCGCTCTCGGCGTTGCAGGAAGGCTTTCGGATGATGCACGGGCTGCAATGCGGCTTCTGCACCTCCGGCATGATCCTGCGCGCGCAGCGGCTGCTATTGGAAAACCCCTGGCCATCGGAGGAAGAAATCCGCATCGGCATTTCCGGCAACATCTGCCGCTGCACCGGCTATCAGAACATCGTGAAAGCGATCCAGTACGCCGCCGACAAGATCAATGGCGTCGAGTACAAGGAGGCCGCGGAATGAACGACCTCACTCCCACCCCGGAACAACGCACCGCCGCGCTCGAAGGCATGGGCTGCAAGCGCAAGCGGGTCGAGGACATCCGCTTCACCCAAGGCAAGGGCAACTACGTCGACGATTTGAAGCTGCCGGGCATGTTGCACGGCGATTTCGTGCGCTCGCCGCATGCCCATGCGCGGGTCAAGTCCATCAACTCGGAAGAGGCGCTCAAGGTGCCGGGCGTGCTTGCGGTGATCACCGCCGAGACGCTGAAGACCGTCAACCTCGCCTGGATGCCGACCTTGGCCGGCGACGTGCAGATGGTCTTGGCCGACGGCAAGGTGCTGTTCCAGAACCAGGAAGTCGCCTTCGTGGTCGCGACCGACCGCTACGCCGCCGACGATGGCATCAACAAGGTGGTGGTCGAATACGAAGCGCTGCCGGTCGTGATCGATCCGTTCAAGGCGATGGACAAGGATGCGCCGGTGCTGCGCGAGGACCTCGCCGGCAAGACCACAGGCGCGCACGGGCCGCGCAAGCACCACAACCACATTTTTGAGTGGAGCGTCGGAGATAAGGATCTGACCGACGCCGCGTTCCGAAAAGCCGAGGTCACGATCAAGGAGATGATCTCCTATCACCGCACCCATCCCTCGCCGCTGGAGACCTGCCAGTGCGTCTGCTCGTTCGACAAGATCAGGGGCGAGCTGACGATCTGGGGCACCTTTCAGGCGCCACATGTGATCCGCACCGTGGTGTCGCTGATCGCCAAATTGCCGGAGCAGAAGATTCACGTGATCTCGCCCGACATCGGCGGCGGCTTTGGCAACAAGGTCGGCGCCTATCCCGGCTACATCTGTGCGGCGGTGGCTTCCATCGTCACCGGCAAGCCGGTGAAATGGGTCGAGGACCGCATCGAGAACCTGACGGCGACCTCGTTCGCGCGCGACTATCACATGACGACCGAGATCGCGGCCACTAAAGAGGGCAAGGTCACAGGCCTTCGCGTCCATGTGCTGGCCGATCACGGCGCGTTCGACGCCTGCGCCGACCCCTCGAAATGGCCGGCCGGCTTCTTCAACATCGTCACGGGATCTTACGACTTCCCAGTGGCACATCTTACCGTCGATGGCATCTACACCAACAAGGCGCCTGGCGGTGTCGCCTACCGTTGCTCGTTCCGCGTCACGGAGGCGGCTTATTGCATCGAGCGTGCCATGGATATCCTGGCGCAAAAGCTCGATATCGACCCGGCCGAGCTGCGGCTGAAGAATTTCATTCAGCCGCAGCAGTTCCCCTATCACTCGGCCTTGGGCTGGGAATATGATTCCGGCGATTACCCCACCGCCATGCGCAAGATGATGGAATCAACGGACTATGCTTCGTTGCGCAAGCAGCAGGCGGAAAAGCGCGCGGCGTTCAAGCGCGGCGAGACGCGGGAGATCATGGGGCTTGGCGTGTCGTTCTTCACCGAGATCGTCGGCGCCGGTCCCTCGAAGAATTGCGACATCTTAGGCATTGCCATGTTCGATTCCTGCGAGATCCGCCTGCACCCCACGGGTGCAGGCATCGCGCGCGTCGGCACCAAGAGTACCGGCCAGGGCCACGAGACCACCTGGGCCCAGATCATCGCCACCGAAATCGGCATCCCCGCCGACAACATCATGGTCGAGGAAGGCAATACCGATACCGCGCCTTACGGGCTCGGCACCTACGGTTCGCGCTCGACTCCCGTCGCGGGCGCCGCGATCGCCATGGCCGCGCGAAAAATCAAGGCCAAGGCGCAGATGATCGCGGCCTACAAGCTCGAGGTGCACGAGGACGATCTCGAATGGGACATCGACGGTTTTCGGGTCAAGGGCCTGCCGGAGAAGACGATGTCGATGAAGGACATCTGCTGGGCAGCCTATAATTCGGTGCCGCCCGGCATGGAGCCGGGGCTCGAAGCGGTGAGCTATTACGATCCGCCCAACATGACCTATCCGTTCGGCGCCTATCTCTGCGTGATGAACATCGACGTCGATACCGGGGTCTACAAGATCCGGCGCTTCTATGCGCTCGATGATTGCGGCACCCGCATCAACCCGATGATCATCGAGGGCCAGGTGCATGGCGGGTTGACGGAAGCCTTCGCGATCGCGATGGGCCAGGAAATCCGCTACGATGACGAGGGCAATGTGGTGACCGGCTCGTTCATGGATTTCTTCATGCCGACCGCGGTCGAGACGCCGCATTGGGAGACCGACTTCACGGTCACCCCGTCGCCGCATCACCCGATCGGCGCCAAGGGCGTCGGCGAAAGCCCGAATGTCGGCGGCGTGCCGGCGTTTTCCAATGCCGTCAACGACGCCTTCTCGTTCCTAGGGTCAACCCATATCCAGATGCCGCATGATTACTGGCGCAACTGGCGGGCGGCGAAGAATCTTGGAGTGTTCGCGTAGTTCCACTTTTCGTCATTGCGAGCGCAGCGAAGCAATCCATGCCACCAAGGAAACAAGAATGGATTGCTTCGCTGCGCTCGCAATGACGACGGAGAAGCAATGAAAACCCGCGAGGAGATCGCGCAAGCGCTGGCGGCGTGCGGCTACATCGCCGACGCTGACCTTGCGACCGCGGTCTCGCTGATGCAGCTCCTGAGGCGCCCGCTGCTTCTCGAAGGCGAGGCGGGCGTCGGCAAGACCGAGGTTGCGAAAGCGCTCGCCTCCGTGCATGCGACCGAACTGATCCGCTTGCAATGCTATGAGGGCCTCGATCAGTCCGCGGCGCTGTACGAATGGAACTACCAGCGGCAGTTGCTCGCGATCCAGGCGCATCGCGGCGGTGACGCGGACACGATCGAAGACCAGATTTTTTCGGAAAAATACCTTTTGGAGCGCCCCTTGCTGGCCGCGATCCGCCGCCAAAAGCCGCCGGTGCTGCTCATCGATGAAATCGATCGCGCCGACGACGAATTCGAGGCGTTCCTGCTCGAACTCTTGTCGGATTTTCAGGTCTCGATCCCCGAACTTGGCACCATTGCCGCAACCTGCATCCCGCATGTGGTGCTGACCTCGAACGGCACCCGCGAATTGTCCGACGCGCTACGCCGCCGCTGCCTCTATCATTATGTCGATTATCCCGATGTCGAGCGCGAAGCGCGCATCATCATGGCGCGGATCGAGGCGGTCTCCGCCTCGCTGGCGCTGCAGATCGCGCGGATGGTCGAAGGAATCCGCAAGGAGGAATTGCGCAAGGTGCCGGGCGTCGCCGAGACGCTGGACTGGGCGGCGGCGCTGGTGGGGCTTGACGTCCGCGACCTGCATGACGCGCCCGAGACGGTGCACGAGACCCTGATGTGCCTGCTCAAGACGCAGGAGGACCGCGCTCGGGTGACGCGTGAGGTGAGCGAACGGCTGTTGGGGAAGGTCGCGTGAGCTGCTGCGGCACCAATCCCGGT
>Ga0210406_10002009_pt1 | contig 23731 bp, 10 predicted proteins | sample IncBWC30MmetaG_FD_155454 | JGI IMG/M metagenome (GOLD analysis project Ga0210406, IMG submission 155454) | Forest soil microbial communities from Barre Woods Harvard Forest LTER site, Petersham, Massachusetts, United States - Inc-BW-C-30-M | ecosystem: Environmental > Terrestrial > Soil >...
GGAAAGGACACGCTTCGTGCGCGAGCGGAGAAGTGTGCGCGAATTCAGTGATAAGCGAAATAAAAAAACTTAAAAAAACTCTTGACACGGCCGGCGTCGTTAGAGATGGCCGGTTAAACGCCGATAAGCATCATGTTCGGCTCCATGTGCGCCGGGAAGACCGGTGAGGTGAGGTGAAGTGAATGCAAAAGCACTCAATGAGGGAATAGCGAGCCACATCGACCCCGAGTCATGCGGAGCCACTCGCGAGGGCGGCGTCGAAGCCTTGACAGGGGAAAATATGGGGCGGGTATTCAGCCGTGTAGAACTAACTCGGGGACGCCGACGCTGTAAGGAGAAGCGGAAGGCACCACCCAGCACACCGATAACGCGAGGTGTGAGAAGGTCATGGTCGACATGCGCACCGGAAACAGCTGTGGCTTCCCCACTTACACGCAGGATGCCTACCCGAGCCCGGGCTCAAATACCACGCCGGCCACCTCGCATCCCTTCCTGCTGGGGAAATCTGCCCTGGCCAACGTGGACAAATAAATCTCGGCAAAAAATCTTAAACCAAGAGCTGCAGGTTATCAGCTCAGTTGTTCAACTATCACCTCAATGGCAGGGTGGCCGACGGTCTCCTTGGTTACCGGCCCGGAATAGTAATGCTCAGTGTGATGAACGACCTTTCCTTCCGCGTAGCCGGATTGCGACTCTTCCTTAGAGAGTTCGAGGTTAGTATGCTCCGCAGTGCTCACGATTTCAGTCGTGCTCTGGGAAAAAATCAGGTCGATTTCGTGATCGTCGCTCCTCAATAGAGGAGGTTGTGTTTCGGGTGGGCACGGATCAAGGACCGGCCCGGGACGCGTCGGGACAGGCGAAGGGGATTGCGGAACCGGGGGCCGATTCGGGTCTGGATGGTGGCAAGGTCCCGGACATTTGTCTTCCATCCTTGAACCGGGTCCGGAAGGTCCAGGAGTTGTTGATACAGGATTGCAAGGCTTCTGAACATTTGGCCCGCGCTTCCCTTTTACCAACCATTCTTTGAGCTTATCTCCAGCTTTGTCTCCCAACCAATCGACAAACCATTCGGCCAGCTTGATCTCGATGTAACTTTCGAGTTCGAAGCCCTTGAGGATCCACTTAGTCAGTCTATTTTTTAGAAGACTAATCCCTTTGTCGATTATGGTGCTCTTCGCCTTTTCCCACAGTCCGGAGGCTTTGTCCTTCAGCCACTTCTTGGCTCTCTCGGTCAAGCTCGGGTCAGACCCCTTGTCTGATCCTTTGTCCGATGAAATTTCGCCAGGCCCGTTTGACTTAATCTGTTCGTGCAACGAATTCACTGTCTCAATGAACGAGCTCTTGGTTTTTTGGATCCACGTTTTGATCTCCCAACCCATGTCAATTTTTTGCGATTGACTGGAGGAGCCAGAGACACCGCCCGCAATGGTTGTGGTGTCTGCTTGTCCACCATGCACCTGGTAGGTTGTTGTGGAGGTGGGGACTATGATCTTGATCGTACAGGCTGACGGTTTATCAATCTGGTACTGGGTCGTCTCCAGGCGATGCCCGGTGTGCTGCACCTTTGTGTCGATTTTCACCTCGGGCTTGCTGCCCGGGAGTTGCTCCGCCGCGGCGGCCGCAGCTTTCTTTTCCATCTCGTCCCAGTTTCCGGAAAGCTCGTTGTCTTCCTTGCGGATCAGATCGAGCAACATTTTCTTGGTCTCGGCCTCAACAGCCTGCCTCTGCGCTTTTGCCGCTTTGTCCAAAGGACCGGATTCCGGCGGGAGGTTGGGCTTGAAGTTTACGTTGATCTCGCGCTGACTGATGTACTTCACCACGCCATTCACGTTCCCCGTGCCCTTGCTGTGGTCAAAGGAGCCGAGGCGCGAACGACCGGAACGAAGCGCGTTTCCCGCCTGCTCAAAAATTTTTGAGTTTCGGCCGGAGCCGATCTTCAGACCTTCCACCATGAGCACATCGTCGGGTCTGCTGTCACGCCGTCCAGCGCGGCCGCCAATGTCGGACCCAACTCCCCAGGAATCGAGATACCAATCTGTGGGCGTAGTCTCGGCGGCAGGTGCGCCTTTATCAGCCGATGAGACGGCCGGCTTGTTCCCGGTCGCCGGCGCTTGACGGTTGTCCGCTACGTCGCGATCCGGTTGTCGGGACAAGATGCGCTGAACAGCGCGGTTACCAATGGTTCGCTGGAGCTTCAGGACGCGCTGCGACGGAGTCTTCGCAGCCCCTGTAGCGGTCTCGACCGAAGGCTGCTGGACCCGCAGTTTTAGCATGGGCCGAGCCAGAACAGGTGCTTCAATAGCGGCGATACGCTGCCTCATGCGGGCATGCTACCTCAGCCCCGGTGCAGTGTCTAGATCGAAGAGATCCGGGGCATGGAAATCGCGGGTGACCCATCGCTTGCGTTCTTTGCAAAGTCATACCGGTTGCGCGTCTGTCCACAATCTCCAGCAACAAGTCGCGCCGCAGTGCACTGCCGGAGCTGGCTATCATGTCGGTGCGTCAGATAAATTCGCCGTCAACCGCTTAGGCATTACCCTGCGCACGCCGACCCCACGTTGCTAGCCGAACTACATGCCTGCCGAATTTCCTTCTCGGCATCGTCTGCATCGTTCTGCTGATTCTGCAAGTCCACGGCGGCGGTTAGGTCTACCGCTGCTTGACCGTCCGGATTCTGACGAGGATTCGCGTCAGGGCCAGAGGGAATTCCATTCGTGCCCTGATTGTCCGCGAGGGCCTTCAGGCCAGCATCCATCTGTTCACGAAAATGATTGTGCATCTCTTGGAGGTCGGCGATTTGCACTCGGGGTGAGCTACCCATGTTGCAGTCGGACTTCTTGCTGCTGACAACATTGACTCCTACGGTGTTGTCTTTGTCTGGGGTGTTCTCCGTGCGCATGAGGACATCACCTGGGGTCAGGGAACAGGCTTGACCGTCAGCCGTGACGTCGAGGTTCGTGGCAACAATGAAGAGTCGAAGATTGGGATCCAGGGCTGCCGGAGCTTGATCGGTGTTGGCGGGTTGCGGCGGGGCGGTCGGAGCAGGGCTTGAGGCTCCGCCGCGTGCCGCGGCGGCCTGTTCCGCGGCGAGCTGCGCCGTCACTTCTTCTGCAATCATTTGCTTCACTTCGGGCGTGAGAGTAGGGGAGTCGCTCTGGACGGGTTGCGGGGCGGCGGGATGTGTCTGGGCATCGCCTGGGTTGCCTGCCCCGGCGGCTGAGGCCGCCCCCGCCTCGTAGGCGGCATGCAGGTTTACGGCAATCACGTAGTCCGTCAACCAGAAAGTTGCTGTGGAATAAACTGGATAAGGCGTAAAGTAGTATCCGTAGAAGGCATACCACGGCGCTCCATACCATCCCCAGGTGTAGTAGACGGGGTTGGACCAGGGACGATAGGCCCATCCGTAAAACACGGGATGATAGTAATAAGCTGGAACGTAATGGTAGTAGACGACGCCGCGATAAGAGTAGCCACGGTAGACATTCACGTTGGTGCGTCCGCCGTTGATGTAAGTGCGGCGCATATATTCATTTCCACCGCGTTGAAACGTGTGCTCCACATAGCCCCGGTGCGGTCCCGTGCTCACAACCCGACTCTCCAGATGACCGCTCACGTCGCGGTGTTCCGTCACGACTTGGGGCTGGCCCCCATGCCCAGGCATGATCGTAGTTCCGTTGGCCGTCTTGATGAAGCTGACTTTGCCGCGAGAGTCAAAGTGCGCCTCGGAGCCGCTCCTGGTTACGACCTTATTGAGTTGGCCGCTCTTGTTGTATACGAGCGAGTTCCCGGCCTTTGTGGTAACCATTTTCCCCCCAGCGGGAGAGATTACGCTTCCGGGAAGCTTGACCGAAGCAGAAGAAGGTGAGCCTGTCGGTGTTCCAGTGTTTGGTTTGTTCGGTGTCATGGTCCCATGGGCATTGGACTTAGTGGTATTAGTGTCCGACTTGGGTGCTGGTGTTGTCGTGCTCGGTTTGACACCAGTTGGAGCCGGAGCATGCTGCGCTGGAGGCTGAGCAGGTTGTCGGGTGACTGGCGTTGCAGGCGCTGTTCGCACAGGAGGCGGAGGGCTGGATGTAGTTTTCTTTGACTGCGCGGGCAAGAACAGCGGCATCAACATAGCCGCAAACAGCATAATCGCTACTCTGGCCAGATGCTTGGAAACGAGGATGAGTTTCATGGTGGCTCCTTCGCTATCCCGAGAGTCACTTTGCGCGCTCTGGCGGGAAATTCCATTTCGCATTTCAGCCTTGCCGACGCGGAAGGGAATGCAGTCGGCGTGCCACTCCGGGCGACAAAGATGGAAACCAAGGCTGGCAAAGTGAAGTTCCACATTCGATAGGGATTAGGGGTGCTCTTGGAGACCACCGAAAGGCGCAGAAGGAAGAGATTACGCTCACGAACTAATCAAACGGATAGTACGAACTCGCCTTTCGGTTAGCTCTCCGAAGCAATTAGACACAAAGACCGACGGTTAGACTCAAAGTCCCGGCCACCACTCAAATTGTTGAAGAGCAGACTGGATCCGTTAGTCCTTTCAAACTTGATAGGGATTCCAAGCCGTGGTGATCAGTGATTCCGAACGATCGTGATCACGATTCCGGGTTGATCGTGATCAGTTGATCGTGAGCTCCGGAACGGTGATCACGATGAGCCTGAAACGCTTTCCATAGGGGACACTTTTCGGTGATCGAGGTCCCATCGAAAAGCGGCCGGTGCATCCGGAGGAATACGGCTACTGTCGGTTCAGCGAGTACCGCCGGCGGCGCCGGTAGCAGGATGTGGTTCTACGCCAGGAGCACAATCCCGGAGAAAAGGGTTTCATCGACAGCTTATTCTTATTTGCTTGTCTTTTCGATCCCATCACCCCTACCAATCTAAGCGTCTGAAAACGCATTCATTGATCCTCTGGCTTTTCTCGGATACCTCTGGCCTATCTTATCAGCTAAGTTAGTTCATCAGGATCAGGGCAGCTGTCAATTAAGGGCAGAGCCGAGGTACTTCGCCGCAAATTGTTCGCAACCGTTCGTGAGTTGCGGCACCTCATTGCCCAGCCGCCGGAGTTCCCATCTAAGAATATCCGTGAGCTCCTTGCGGCGAGAATGGCACCTTCCGGATTCTCCAAGCGTGGCAAGCACCACGCTCGCCGCCTGGGTTTCGTCGCCACGAAGAAACCTTGTCACCGCCAACTCCAGCTCGGCAAGGCATTGCTTCTCTTCAAGCAGACCCAATCGCAACTGCTGAGTAGGGCTCACATCAAATGCCCAAGCTTGTGGTTGTTCAGCTCGCTGTATGGTGGGATCCTTCAACCAGCGGATCGCGTCCTCTTCGCGTCCGGTAGCATCGTCTAGTCTGTTCTGCAACCGATAGATTTTGGCCGCCTGCAGAGCCGAGAACGGAAAGTCCGCCACCTGTCCGTACTCCTCAATTGCCTTGTCGTACTCTTCGCGCCGAAAGTACAGATCCGCGAGATTGTTGTGATAGGCCGGGGTCCCGGGCGAAAGCTGGGCAGCCTTTTGGTATTGCAGCAGAGCCGAGTCGGGATCGAGTTCAAGATCCAGGATTCGGCCCATATCGAAATACGCTTCAGCCAGTCTAGGTTCGCGCTTGACCGCTTCTCGATATTCGGCGAAGGCTCCCTTCCGGTCCTCCGCCTTGTATTTCTGGTCTCCGCTTAACACCTTCAGATAGGCACAGCGTGGATACTCGCGATTCGCCTCACCCAAACGCTGCTCGAACCGAACTTGGTCCGATCGGGCTGCGTCCAGCTCGACGGCTTCCAACCCGCAACGGACCGCCCTGCTCAGCGGGTTCAACCTGTGCGCCTGTTCAAGCACCAGACGCGCATCTGCATATCGACCGACATTCAGGAGGTCGGTCCCTTGCTTCAGATAGTGTTGGCTGTTAGACCACAGCCACCAACCGGCGAGTAGAGCTACCGCAAACAAAGAACCACTCACCCATCGCCAGGGATGGTCGCGGACCGTCATTGGGATAACCCGGACGCGCACCCGTGCCGGACCGCACAGATCCTGAATCAACCGGCGCAGTCCCTGAACTGCATCTTCAAATCCGTGGTCGTGGCTTGGCCAATCTACCACCGGCTTGCCGCCTTTGGGCAACGCCTGCAAGCGGGCAAAGCGTGATGTCTCCCAGTCGCACGGCTTCAGTATCAGTGGCAAAACGCGCGCCTCTCCTTTCTGGTCGCGTTCCATGGCGCGGTCCATCTCCACGTCGTTACAGTAATCGGAGGCGAGAAAGTCGGGGCTCACTAACAGTATAATTACGTGCGCAGAGTTCAGGTTTTCGTCAATGGCCCCGGTCCAGTCAGTGCCCGCCGCAATCAGCCGGTCACTCCAAGGGGCAATCAGGCCTTCGCGCTTGAGCTGGCTCAGATGAATGAGAAACCTCTCGCAGAGTTCCTCATCGCGGTGGGAATAAGAAAGAAAGACTCTGAGAGGCGGGACTAGTGAGGTCTCAGGCATCCCGTCAATTGGCCGCCCTATGCGCTATGGGAAACGGCTCGCCTTCAATTCGTGACAGGGGCATCTGCTTGTAATGCCACGTTTTGACCGTGATTTCGGGTACTCGGCTCTGCACATACTCCGCCAGCCGCGTAATCAATATTTCGCCTTGAGCATTGCTCTCCGCCGCTTGCAGGCCTTGCAACAGAGCGTAAGTGAACACGCCATGGTTCTGGTAGCCGTCCATGGCCATTTGCTCACTATTGGACGCAGCGATCACGGCGCGGCCGGACATTGTGGCAACCTTCTCGATGGCCGCTTTCTCGGTCACCGTTGTCGCCCGGCCCTCCAGGTAAGCTCCGGCGCCGCAGGTGTCAAGAATCAGCACACTCTTATTGGTATGAATTTGCTTCAGCAACCGCTGGATTGCCTCCCGATTCAGGCTTTTGGCCAGCAGATCGTGCTGATTTGTGTACTCTGCCTCCCAAGGAATGAAATAGTATTCGCCGTCAATGGCCTCGCCATGGCCAGCCAGATACAGAACGAATGTGTCACCAGGCTGTATAGCCGCGGCGGCTTGTACCACCGCGTCCCGAATATTGTTAGCGGTCGCTTTGCTGTCTGGCAGCGCAACGGCCTTGACCTTTTTATAGAGCCCTTTCCCTTCCTGCTCCTGGAATCTTGCCGCGACCAGATCTGCATCCGCCGCAGCGAATTTAACCCCTGCATCGAGCGAATGGTCTGAATAGTGCGAAATCCCGGCGGCTATCACATAGAGTGCTGTTTTCGATCCCGGCATCGGCTGGCGTCCCGTGAGCCGAGCCGTCTTCGGAGTGCCCTCAATTTTGTCGTTCGCACTGCGTCCCGTGATGGCCATTGTGTGCTGTCCGCTTCCTACTGTGATGTAACGACTGATTGTGTCGCTTCCCGTACCCTTGATGTCCACCGCATCACGGGCTTCGATTTCGATTCCATCGATACGGTACACAATGCGGCCGCGACCGCCGCCCATGTCATTGACTCGGAATTGCACCAAGTACTTGTTGGGCTCGTCAGTCTGGGCCACCGAGACCAACTCGATCTCTGGCGGAAGGCCGCCGGATAGCACCTTGGAGACGTCGCCGATTCCATTGCGTGCCGCGAGGACAGCCTCGGCCCCGCCGGGCTTGAGGATTTGCGCGATCAAATCGGGCCGGTAGAAAACATCACGAAGCTGACCCACTTTGACGAAATCACTCGCCTGGCGCGGCCCACGATTGATCTGATATCCAATTAGCGCATCGCCGCCAGCCTCAAAGGCGAAGAAACCATCCGGGTTCCAGGCCACCCACCGCTTCAGATCGCGATCCACGAACAGTGCCAGCACCTCTTTCCCCTTGTCGAAGGTGTACCATCGCACAGTTCCGTCACCCAGAGTGGCAACGACGAAGCGCTGATCCGGCGTCACGTTCACGCCCCAGGCAATATCGGTCGGAGTCCTCCAAAGCGGTTTACCCTGTTTGTCAAACTTATGAATGTTCCATTCAGTCCCAAGGATGAAACTCTCTTGCTTCGGGTCAATCGCCAGGCTTCGGGATCGTTCATAGTCTTTGAGCTTCAAAGCATGGCCGTCGAACGTCGGGGTCAGACCGTCTTTCCATCCACGTATCGCAAGGGCACCGGTTGCAGGGCTCGACAGCGAGGCATCGGGCTTTGGGTCGATTTTCAACTTCCGTTCCGTGACGGAAAAGCGAAAAGTATGGAAAGTCCACTCGGTTCCGTTGAAACTGTTGGCACGGCCTTCAATGTTGTCTCCATCCGATGAGAGCTTTGGGAAAGAGGGTCCCCGATGGTCGAGGATTTCGGAGGCAGCTCGCCACTGAGTTTCGCCGTTCGAGTCCAGAACCCCAACCGTTCCGTCACCTGCAGCATACGCAATTCGTCCGTCGCGAAGTGCTCGGATATCCATGACAGTTGTGCCAACAACGGGAAAACTGGTCAGTTTTCCCTTTCCTGCGCCACCCCAGCAGAGCACAGGATACACACTTTCGGCTTTGCGATACATTCCCGCTGCGCAGAGGGTTCGACCGTTCGCCGACCATAGAGCCACACTTAGATTTCCCTCCGCTGTAGGCGGTTGCACCCGGTATCGCAATGACAAATCGGAGGCGGAAAGGACGTCAAGCGTGGCAATGTCGCCAAAACCTACCAGAACAAGTTCACCATTCGGCGAGAAGTGAACGGAAAAGGGCTGTTTGCCGCTGGGCGGCCTCTCTTTCCTCAGAAGATGGAACTCGGAACTGTACAGCCGAACGAAACCATCATAGCTCGTCGTTACCAGTTTGCCTGATTTGTCAAATTCAAGCCCATAAGAGTTATCACCATAGTCCGAATCGTGCGCAACCTCGGAATAGGATACGGTCTCGTAAATTCGAATCCCATTGTTCCCGCCGAGCGCAGCAGCAAGAAAACGTCCGTCTTGCGAATATGCAAGATGGTCCGTAACTCTTGGGAGGCCGGGTATGGTTGCGCGAATTACGCCGCTCTCGCGGTCAAAAATGTAGACTGGCCCCTCGTCTTTGGCGCTAGCTGTCGTCGTAAATCCGCCCACCGCCACGGTTCTTCCGTCGGGAGAGATCGCGACCGCGTAAAGATATCCTTCTTGAAAATCGCCGATCGGTGGCCGCAGAATTTTCAATAGGCTTCCATCATGCAGATCCCAGACTCTCGCTGTCTTGTCCAGAGAGGCGCTCACCAAGAACCGCTGAGCGGCATCTACATCGATCCGATCAACCTTCGTTGTATGTGCTCCTGTCTCAATCCGCAGATAAGGCTTTACCTCTTGCGCCTCAGCCTGCACGCAAACGCCCGCCAGGAGAGACACCACCAGCCAGCGCATGAAACCGGATCCTCCTCTCCCTTGGAATGTTCATATATTACACCTGTTTTTTCTCGGAGGAGGATGCTAACTCCACGCTTAGTACTGCCCTTCGGCAAGATTCCAGCTGGGTGCAGAATCAGTTGCTTACAGCAATGCCCCTCCGCGCCATGTTCAATCTTCTTGACTCCTGGATCGATCACTCCTGCGTCTCTTTCGCAGCCACCGGAACCTCGTTGGAGCTCGGTGACGATTGGGGCTGAAGCTCGCAGAGAGCTTCCTTCATCATGCTTGCGTTGCTCTCCTCCAAAACGGAAAAGGCATACCATGAGCGAGAGGAAATCGCCACGGCAATCGCACTGGCGCGAGAGTCTGAACGGAGGCACAGGGTGTGCCTCTCTATCTGGACCATTGGCCGAGCAATTCGCAGCCTTTCCCTATGGTCTTCGATCGACCCGAATCGCTGCCTACCAGCAATCTGTCAGAAGGCTTGCGATCATTTCAAGAGTCGCGGACTGACACGCAGCCAGCTCAAAGATTGTTCGGAGCCCCGAAGCCTTACACGAAATTGTCTTGAGGCCCTGGACGAACTGCACAGCAAAGGCCTGGTAGTTACAGTCATCTCCGGCGGGATTCACAAGTTCGTTGAGCACAATTTCTATAGCTTTCGGGCCTGTTTCGATTTTGTCCTGATCAACGAGCTGCTCCTTTCAGATTCCGGCGCCCTCGCGGGAGTTCGGCCAACGTCTCACGATTTTCAAGGTAACGCGGAAGCGCTTGATCTTCTCTGCAAACAAGTGGGGTGCAATTCGGATGAAACGGTTTTTGTCGGAGATCACTTTAACGATGAGGCAATTATGCTGAACTTGGCGCTTGCCTGCCCATGCAGGGGACGAGATCGCTGGCGTCGCAAATCGCGATTTCAGAAGACAATCTCAAGGCTGTCCTACCGCATCTTCTCATGACGTAGGACCTCGGCCCGGCGCCACGAGCGCAGGAAGCTTTCCTCAGTGTTCCGCGACCGACGACGGTGCAGTAAAGCCTGTCTCTTGACAGGGGCTGTGATTTTTTTTGATTTCGTGCGACATTCCTTGAAACATGGCCCGGGATATCGTTGCTTGTAATTCACGTTGGCATTACACCCGCATTCCATTACGCTTCAGCGGCAATCCCAAGGAGGTTCGCCATGGACAAACTCGAAAGGGCGACGCGCCTCAAGGCAATGTTGTCTCAAATTGCACCTGGGGGAGAGATTGAATCGATTCCCAAACCACAATTGGGCACAGGGCTGGAGGGGCTCGGAGCCGTGATGCCAGAGCCAGACGTAAATGTCGAGTCAGGTCTCCGCAAGATGGCTGAGAACCGTGGCCATGAGGTCACGCTTCCCGAGTTGGACGCTCTTGAAGCCATTGTCATGCCGGCAAACCGCCCAGTCGTCTTTGTTCGGGGAGATTCTTACGACAATGTCGGTGCACCATGGACGGCTCTCAATAAGGATGACGTTAAGGCCCGGATTAGGCCGCTACTTCCGATGATTGGGAGAATCGAGGTTCCGCATTCGCTTTTGCTGCCATACGCCGGGACCGGTTTTGTGGTCGGAAAGAATTTGCTAATGACGAATCGTCATGTGGCCGCGCTGTTCACCCAAGGGCTCGGATTGCGCATCCGTTACAAACAGGGCGACGCTGCGATAGATTTTAAGCGGCAGGTAGACTCTGCCGAGGACGACCGTTCCGCGTACCTGATCGTTCAAGGGGTGGAGATGATACATCCGTACTGGGACATGGCGCTTCTTAGAGTCGACGGGCTGGAGGTGAATGGCGCACTGAAACTCTCGGTACGCATGCCCGAGGATCTCGTTGGGCGCAACATCGTCGCTATCGGGTACCCCGCCCGAGATGAGCGAAGTGACCTGTCGCTCCAAGACCGGATTTTCGAAAAAACCTACAATGTGAAACGATTGCAGCCCGGCACCATTCGCCAGTTTGCCAAGGTGCGCAGCTTCGAGAACCTGGTAAATGCGATGACTCACGACAGTTCGACCTTAGGCGGTAACTCCGGGTCGGCGGTTATCGATGTCGATAGCGGCGAGGTTGTTGCGCTGCATTTTGCGGGTGAATACCTAAAAGGTAACTATGCAGTTCCTGTGTGCATGCTGGCGCGGGATCGGAGAGTAGCGCCCAAGCTGAACTTCCAGGGTACCCTACCACCGACGAACGATTGGGAGCCAGCATGGCGGCAGGTTGAGGGCGCGAAAGACGCGCCGCCACCCTCTGCTCCGACAGTGCAGCAAGATGCCGGCAGCGTTCTGCTGCAGTCACCTCATCCTTCCGCTGCGGCCTCTTGGGCCGCTTTGACCATTGATAGCCCGAGTCTCGCTGCCAGCTGGACCATTCCTCTGCGGATTACAGTGTCTATTGGACAACCCTCGGAAGCGGCTGACAGGGGGAGCACTCCTGGCGGTTTTGCCGCAGGAATAATGTTGCCAAATGCAGCGGAAGAAGAAGGCGTCGTGGTTGACCAGAACTATGCCGAACGGCCCGGCTATGATCCGATGTTCATGGAGAATGTCGAAGTTCCATTGCCGCGGATCAGCCAGAAAATGGAGGCAGATACTGCCGTCGTCAACGAGGCTTTTCGAAAGGGGAGTGACCGGTTCGAACTCGCCTATTACCACTACAGTGTGTATATGAATAAGCGGCGACGCACTGCCTGGTTCTCGGCAGCCAACGTAGACGGGGGCCATCGGCCTGACATCGGCAAACGGCATGGGGACCGATGGTTTAGGGATCCCCGCATTTCCAGAGCGGAACAGCTCGGGCAAGAGGCGTTTGAGCACGGCATCGACCGGGGGCATCTGACCCGGCGCGAGGACACGGCATGGGGTCCAGACGTCGCGAGCGCACTAAAAGCCAATAATGATACTTTCCATTTTACGAATTGTTCGTTGCATGCGGCGCTGTTCAATCGCGCCAGGGATCGCTGGCAAGGAATTGAACAGTTCCTCCTGGAAAAGCATGCCAAGAAGGACAAAAGGCGGATGGTGGTCATCACGGGTCCGGTGTTTGCGGGCAATGACCCAGTCTATCGGAATGACAACATGGACTACTCAGTGCGTTGCGCGATCCAATTCTGGAAGGTGTGCGTTCTAATTCGCGAAAACGGCACGCCGTCGGCGACGGCGTTTGTCCTCGGACAGGAGGATATTGCGGACCTTCCGGGGTTTGAGGCGGTTTTCGACGTGGCCGCCGCTCAGGTGAAGCTCGTCGATCTCGAAGAGAAAACCGGCTTGAATTTCGGAGATCTAAAAAAGTATGACCACTTTGCTCAAGAAGGCGATCCCGGCACTTTGGAATTGCCCGGAGTCGGCCAGGAGATTCAGCAAGTGAAGGTCATCCGGACAGGCGCCGACATTGTGATTTGATTCGCCGCAGCGAAGTATTCTTCTCCACCTCGCGACTGACAAGGAGCACAAACGTATTGATGGAAGAGCAAGCCCTTGGTGGTTTGGCACCCGCCGTCACTTCATTCCAGGCGCCGCGATCGATCTCAAGAGCGCCCAAATCCTCAAAGAGGCAGGGCCACGTAACGATTAACTTGAAGGTGCGCGCCAGCGTTCCAGCGGGACTCGGTGGCAAAAGATTTTTGGAGGCACCGACAAGGGTTCGCCCTCCACTCAAGTTGCTCACGCCTTCCGGAATGAATGCCCTGTCCTGCGTGTCGATCGCCTGGCGCAGGGCACACTCATACTGATCTATCGAGAATCGACCGACGATTCCTCTCTCGACAATCTTGACCCGAACAACCTATTTCGAGATCTAGCGTAGCTTCAAGCGCTAGAGAGGGAGAGTGCCTCTTTGCGACGCCCGGCATCGTTTGATCTGGAGCAACTCTGACTTTCGCGCAAACCGGGTTTCCCAAACCACTGTATTTCCGGTTCACTTCACGGTACCATACTGCTTTTTTGCAAGAGTAAATCTCTCGGGATAAGAGTCAAAGTCATCAAGGAGAGGGAGTCCATGAGCACTCGCCAGCGCATCGTGAGCTATGAGACGCTCACCGCCGCTTTTTCGCCCTACCTGGAGCAGGCTGCGCGACGCCTGTCTGACCTCGAGAGTCTTGAATCCCGATCTGGTGAGGTTCCGCCGGCCATAGCCATTTCAGAAATCAGTGCTGGACTGCAGGTGCTTGAGAAGGAAAAACGCAACCCGGACGTAATGAGTGGAACCGAGGATCGCATGGCCTCGCTTATCCAAACCTATGCGGCACAACATGCCACAACGGTTGTGCCGGCCTCGAGTGATGGTCTGGAAGCCAAATTTGACAACCACGATCTGCTCGGATGGATTGGCAGTTTTTTCACCTGGTGGAGACAGATTCGTCCGCACCCCTGGCAAAGCCCTAAAACCACACCGGACAAGATCGCCAATAGTTTTCGCCTTGCCGTGTTCGGCGATTGGGGTACGGGCCTTTACGGAGCGCCGGCCCTGGCGCGAGCGATCGAGGCGGACAAAGGCGGCTTTCAGGTTCTTCTCCATCTTGGGGACACATACTACTCCGGCGTCGATGACGAAATTAAGGAGCGTTTGTTAGCCGACTGGCCCAAAGTGCCGAACGCTTTAAACCGCACTTTGAACGGCAATCATGAAATGTATACTGGTGGTCACGCTTATTTTGATCTCGCGCTCACTCACTTCGGCCAACCGTCGAGCTGCTTTGCCTTTCAAAATGATCATTGGCTTCTCGTTTGTTTGGATACCTCTTATGTGGACCAGGATGTTGACGCCGAAGAAATGTCATGGCTCGAATCCCTCGTTGCGCAAAGCGGCGATCGGAGGCTCATCCTGTTTTCTCATCACCAGCCCTATTCCCTGCTGGGCGATCAGGGGCCAAAGCTCATTACCAAATTGGGGAGGTATCTCGAGAACAAAAGGATCTTCGCCTGGTACTGGGGACACGAGCACCGCTGTGTGCTGTACGATGAGCATCCGGTATGGGGCCTGCGGGGCCGGTGCATAGGCCACGGTGGTTTTCCGTACTTTCGGGAGGGCAGCCTCGGCGTTGCTCCTGCCAAGCCAGCATGGGTCCTCCTTGCTTCGAAAAACCTGTTGCCGGGAGGCGAGTTGCTGGACGGCCAAAACCTCTACATTCGCGGCCACGAAAGTGAGTACGGTCCACACGGTTATGCGGTGCTGGAATTCGACGGTCCTCGTCTGCATGAATCGATCATTGATCCCGAAGGGAGCACGATAAAATCGCAGCAATTGGTTCCTTGATTCAGCGATAGGGCGGTGTTTCGATGACGGAAACCGAATATGGCGAACGACCCTGGCGCGACGCTGCGGTGTTCGTGCAACGTCTCTCTGAAAGACTGGATTCCTTCGATTGGGCCGGAGCCGAATCAATATGCTGCGAGTTGATCGAGCGGCTAAACAGGGCTTTGGCGCCTTTCCCGGAAGATCCCGCGAAGCAAATACTGGCCATGCTGCGAAAGAAGCGTCAACTTCGCCTTATGGGGCTGGTCGCGGATGCATTGATTCGCTCCGGACAGTCTGCTCCGCAAATTCGACGCCAGTATGCGCAAGCCATGATCGATCAGGGGAATCTCACGTCACCGGAAAAGGAATTGAGCGAACTTGCGGCGGATAGTGCGATTCCGCGCGGAGAGCGGGTCGAGGCGAACGGGTTACTTGGTCGCATCTATAAGCAGCTGTATGTCAACGGCGGCGATCCGCAAAACCCCCGACTGCAAGAAAACCTTCGCAAGGCCATGAACTACTACTACGAGGTCTACCGATCGGACCGCCAATCCTACCTCTGGCATGGAATCAATGTCGTAGCCTTGCTGGCACGCGCCCGTCGCGACAAAATTCCTGTGAATATCACAGAAGACGAAGGCGCACTCGCGCAACTCATCTTATCGGAAATTGCCCAGAAATCAGACCCCGACGGCGTGAGCTTCTGGGATCGTGCAACCTCGGTCGAGGCCAATGTCGCTCTGAACAGATTCGCTGAGGCAACTGACCAACTCCTGTATTTCATATCTGACCGCAGGGCAGACGCTTTCGAAACCACAAACTTGTATCGCCAACTAACCGAAGTGTGGCAGATTCCGTCGGATTCGCGGCCCGGCTCAGAGCTGCTTACGATACTTCGTGCGGCTCACCTCAAGTGTGAAGGTGGACACCTGGAATTGAAGCAAGCAGACATCGCGGGAGGCCTGGAGGCGGTATTTGGCCGGGATCGATACGAGCCTTTTTCCTGGTTACAGACGGGAATGAAACGGTGTACGGCAGTCGCGCGTATTGAAGATGTTATGGGACGACGAGTTGGCTCCGGCTTCTTGCTTGATCCCAGCGATTTTTTCGAGTCCGTCGGCGATGCCCCCTTACTCTTGACGAATTTCCATGTCATCAGCCCCGCGAGTGACCCATGTCCCAACTCGATTCAGCCGGATAGCGCTGTAGCTGTGTTCGAGGCCCTAAACGCACACTGCCGCATAAAGGAGATCTTGTGGCATTCACGAGTCGAGAAACTCGACGCGACGTTAATGACGCTGGCAAAAATGGAGCCTCCCGGTTCACCATGTCCCTTGAAACCTGCAGCTGATCCCTTCGACCCTCAGGCCAAACCGCGCGTGTACGTGATCGGTTACCCGCTCGGTGGTCCACTCAGTATCTCTCTACAAGATAGCGAGTGGCTCGATCGCGATGACAGAGTCCTCCACTACCGGACTCCGACCGATCCCGGGAGTTCCGGCAGCCCTGTGTTCGATCAAAAATATTGGACTGTTATTGGCCTGCATCATAAGGGGAAAACCGACATGCCGCGGCTAGGCGGAAAACCGGGTACATACGAGGCGAACGAAGCGATATCTATAGCTGCTATCCGTGATGCAATCCGGCAAGAGGGCATTAAGCACTCGTGAACTGAGCCCGGCTCCGGTACGATTCCAACCGTTGAGGAGAGTGGCGAACGTTGCGGGAATACCGACGAAAAAAATCGGCATCGATAACGGCGGTTCGGCTGGACCTGGATACGGAAGGATTCGTTTACCGAAAATGGGGCGGCACGCAACGCTGCAAGCGCGGCGATTGGGTGGTGAACAGCCAAGGGGATGTGTACACCGTCGACGGCGAGACCTTCGATCGCACTTATCGCATGGTGAGTCCCGGGGTCTACGTAAAGAATGCGCCGGTGTGGGCCCAACAGGCTGAGGAATCGGGCACAATCCAAGCCAAAGAGGGCTCTGCCGCCTACGAGGCCGGCGATTATCTCGTCTTCAACGACCCGGCGGTAAGGACGGCTAGGCGATGCCGAGGGAAGAGTTTCACTCCCTGTACGAACTCCCCGAGAAGTGATGGTTTACGATCACCCTGATAGCGAGCCAATGTCGAGCGCGTGCCTGGATCGATTCGGTGACGATGCCTGGATAATTTAACTAATAGTGATAAGCCACACCTTGCTCCGTCGAACCCTCGCTTCTTACTTCGCGGGTAAAGTTCGCTGTCGGCAGACGGAATTTAGGGACTGTCAGTCAAGAGACAGAGCACTGCGGAAATTGACCCTGCTAATTCGTAAACTGAGGCTAGAATAGGCGTAACAATCCTGCTCTCTTTGGTTGGATAGGCCTTGTGCGCATCTTCCTGAGCTACGGTCACGACGACTATGCTGCGTTGGCATCGCGCATCAAGCGTAACCTTGAGACGCAAGGCCACGGAGTGTGGTTCGATGTCGAGCGTCTGAGGCCAGGCGGCGATTGGGAACGATACATCGAGGACGGCCTCGACTGGTCTTCGGGTGTTCCCGGCGAGGGACGATTCCTCTTGTTACTGACCCCGCACTCGGTGCGTCGTCCGGATGGCTACTGCCTAAACGAACTTGCGCGTGCCTTCACCCGTAACTTGCCGATTGTCCCCGTATTGGTCTCCACTGTTGAGCCGCCGCTTTCCATCTGCCGTCTACAGTGGCTCGACATGCGCAACTGTTACCCCGCGGAAGAACATGAGGCTCAGTACGCCAAACGCTACGAGCAACTTGTAAAGGCTCTTTCCGAAAAGCAGGTACCCTTCGAAGGCGTTCAACAAAGGCTCCTGAATTACCTCAACCCTATCAGTTACGACGACGACCTCACCCGCCATCTTTCTCGCTTCACCGGGCGCGAGTGGGTGATGACCGAGGTTGACGAATGGCTCGCAAGTTCACGGGGCGTGCTGTGGATCACCGGGGCAGCGGGTGTGGGCAAGTCAGCGCTGTCCGCCTGGCTGTGCGATAAGCGGCCCGAGATCGCCGCCTATCATTTCTGCCGTTTCGGCAACAGCGATCGTGTGGATGCACGAAAGGCGCTCTTCTCGCTCGCCTATCAGTTGAGCACCCAGCTTCCTGTTTACCAAGATCGGGTAAACACCTTGCCTCTCGACAAGACAGTGGTTGAGACTAACGTGCCCACCGTCTTTGATCGACTTTTTGTGAATCTTCTAACCGGCGCAGTGCCGATTGCGGACAAGCCGCAGATTCTGCTGATTGATGCCCTCGATGAGGCGACGAGTAACGGAAGAAACGAGCTGGCCTCGCTTATCGGCGACGAGTTCCACCGCTTACCTCCGTGGCTTCGCGTGATCGTGACCAGCCGTCCTTACGAGCCGGAGATCAACTTCGCTCTCCAGGCAGTGAACCCGTGGAGGCTGGATGCCGGTCGCCCCGAGAGCACCGAGGATATCCGCAAATACCTGTATCGCGAGTTGAAGCCGTTTACCAGCAATGGCGCGCCTTCGGAGGAAGTCGTCAACAAAATACTTGATAAGTGCGAAGGCCTTTTCCTTTACGCGAGCTGGGTACGCCAGGAGTTGCAGGATGGCCGGCTCTTTCTGGCGCAGGTCGAAGAGTTCCCGCAAGGACTCGGTGGTATCTACGCTCAATGGTTCAGGCGGTATTTCCCGGATTTGAACGAATACGAACTGCGTTGGCGCCCAGTACTGGAGTCAATCAGCGCTGCCCGCGAACCGTTGAAGCTCGACGACTTGGCGTCGCTTTTCGGCTGGTCGCAGTATGAGATTCTAGAGCTCGCGAGGCACATTGGCTCGCTGTTCCCGGCGGTGGATGGCCGAGTGCGTCCCTTCCACCAATCCGTGCGCGATTGGCTCACCAAATCTCAGAAATCCGGTCCGTACTGCGTTGACCTTGGCGCAGGAGAGCGGCGGATGGCGGACTTTGCCTGGCGGCAGTACAGCAGCGGTGTCAGAACAATGGCGCCTTATTGCGTCGTGCATGCGCCTTCCCATCTTGCTGCCTGCCACAGAAAGAAAGAGCTGAGGGAATTGCTGCTTGACTCCGACTGGATCGAGGCCAAGCTCCGGGCCGGTGGCATCCCCGGACTGTTGGTCGATTATGACCTCGCACTGAATACTCTCTCCACCAAGATTCGCAGGGCAGAGACCGAGAAGCCATCGGCGGTTGCCATCGGCTTCCCTCTGCGGATGACGGTGCAAGCAACCACCGCAGAGGTTGACGGCAGCGTCACCGATGATTCTCAGACGAGCGGACTGCGTTTGGTGCAGGGCGCCATCCGGCTCTCAGCAAACGTGATCGCCAGAGATCCCACGCAGTTCGCTTCGCAGATGGTGGGACGGCTACTGCCTCATCGGGGCGTGCCCGCAATCAAGCAATTCACTGCCAGCCTTGTCGCGGGCGCCCCGAAGCCTTGGCTCCGGCCACTGCAACCAGCGCTGCATCCTCCTGGAACCTCTCTGGTCCGCACGCTGGAAGGCCATTCTGCGTTAGTCAGAGGCGTGGCGGTGAGTGCAGACGGGCGACGTGTGGTTTCCGCGTCTTATGACAAGACGCTGAAGGTGTGGGACCTGCAGACCGAACGTACACTGCACACGCTCGAAGGCCACTCGGATTTTGTCAATGGCGTGGCGGTGACTGCGGACGGACGGTGGGCGATCTCCGCCTCAGAGGACAGGACGCTGAAGGTGTGGGATCTGGAGACGGGGCACGAACTGCGCACGCTGGAAGGCCACTCAGGTTCTGTCCATGACGTGGGGGTGAGTGCGGACGGGCGGCGTGCAGTCTCCGCCTCTCATGACAGGACGCTGAAGGTGTGGGACCTGGAAAGCGGTTGCGAACTCTGCACTCTTGAAGGCCCCTCCGGTTCGTTCTTTGGCGTGGCGGTGAGTGCGGACGGGCGGCGTGCGGTCTCCGCCTCAGGTGACAGGACGCTGAAGGTGTGGGATCTGGTAACGGGGCGCGCACTGCGCACGCTCGAAGGCCACTCCGGTGATGTCACTGGCGTGGCGCTGACTGCAGACGGACGACGTGCGGTCTCCGCCTCACGTGACAGGACGCTGAAGGTGTGGGACCTGGAAAGCGGTTGCGAACTCTGCACTCTTGAAGGCCCCTCCGGTTCGTCCGTTGGCGTGGCGGTGAGTGCGGACGGGCGGCTTGCGGTCTGCGCTTCAGGTGACAGGACGCTGAAGGTGTGGGATCTGGTAACGGGGCGCGCACTGCGCACGCTGGAAGGCCACTCAGGTGATGTCACTGGCGTGGCGCTGACTGCAGACGGACGACGTGCGGTCTCCGCATCTTCTGACAGGACGCTGAAGGTGTGGGATCTGGAGACTGAACACGCGCTTCGCACGCCGGAAGGCCACTCCGGTTTTGTCTTTGGCATGGCGGTGAGTGCGGACGGGCGGCTTGCGGTCTCCGCGTCTTCTGACAGGACGCTGAAGGTGTGGGATCTGGAGACCGGGCACGAACTCCGCACGATCGAAGGCCACTCTGGCTCGTTCTTTGGCGTGGCGGTACGTGCGGACGGGCGACGTGCGGTCTCCGCCTCACGTGACAGGACGCTGAAGGAGTGGGATCTGGAGACAGGGCTGGCTCTCTGCACTCTAAAAGGGCACTCGGATGGTGTCGCCGGTGTGTCGGTAAGTGCGGACGGGCGGCGTGCGGTCTCCGCCTCATTGGACAAGACGCTGAAGGTGTGGGATCTGGAGACGGGGCGCGCACTGCGCACGCTGGAAGGCCACTCAGGTCCTGTCCATGGCGTACGGCTGAGCGCGGACGGGCGGCGTGCGGTCTCCGCTTCCTATGACAAGACGCTGAAGGTGTGGGATCTGGAGACGGGGCGCGCACTGCGCACGCTGGAAGGCCACTCAGGTCCTGTCGCTTGCGCAGCGTTGAGTGCGGACGGGCGGCGTGCAGTCTCCGCCTCACATGACAACACGCTGAAGGTGTGGGATCTGGAGACGGGGCGCGCACTGCGCACGCTGGAAGGCCACTCAGGTCCTGTCGCTTGCGCAGCGTTGAGTGCGGACGGGCGGCGTGCAGTCTCCGCCTCACATGACAACACGCTGAAGGTGTGGGATCTGGAAACCGGAGTGCTGCTCGCCACGTTCACCTGCGATGGCTCGGTTCTTTCTTGTGCGTTTATCGGCGATAACAAACTAATCGCGGGCGACTCTGGCGGGCGCGTGCACTTCCTTAACCTTGAAGAATCGGACCGGAACGACTGAACAACCCAAGTTGAGCCCGCGCCGGAGTCGCGCACCAGACACAGGCTTTGCCTGTCTTAAGATCACAGAAGGTTGTCCACAAAAACGTTCTGGGAGCTATATACCCGAGCACCGCCAACTGCGGCGTTCCCACAATCTGGAACATCCTTGTGCACTTCTTTTTTGTCTTGTAGTTCTCGGACAGAAGGGCTCTCCTCTGAAGAAATAAAGTTCTTCCCCCTGGGACTCTATTCGACTCCAGGCAGAGAGCCGCTATTTTCTTTCTCAGGTCGTAATTAAGAACCGGACGACTTCAATGAGGGGTTATGGCTCGGATTTGCAGGCGAACTGCACTCTCCACTCCTCAGCCATTCCTTAATTTACTGTTGGCATACGTTCTTCTCCTTAGTACCATGGCCATCAGTGGGCGTTCATTCGGGTAAATCGATGGGGACCACTTGGAGATCCTAGGTGAAGACCCTCGGAAAGTACGAGTTACTGTCTGAGCTGGGCCACGGTGCGATGGGAGTTGTTTACAAGGCACGCGACCCTCTCATTGGGCGTCTGGTTGCCGTGAAGACCATCACCAGCGGTTTGGTTGGGAAGCCCGAACTACTCGAACGATTCTATCAGGAAGCACGTTCCGCAGGTTCTCTCCAACACCCCAATATCGTCGCTATTTATGAACTCGGTCAGGCTGAGGGTATCCCGTTCATCGCAATGGAATACCTCGAGGGAGAAAGCCTCGACCGCATCGTCGAAAGTCGCCCCGTGCTGCCGCTCTTCTTGAAGCTCGGATACATCGTGCGCACTTGTGAAGCACTTGATCATGCGCATCGCCACGGCGTCGTCCACCGAGACGTCAAGCCAGCCAACATCATGGTGACGAAAGACGGTACGCTGAAAGTGGTAGACTTCGGAATCGCTCGCCTCCTTGATGTTTCCCGGACACAAACCAATCTGATGATCGGATCGCGGGCGTACATGTCTCCCCAGTTGTACAAAGGAAAACGCGCGGATGCGCGCTCCGACATCTGGGCCCTCGGAATCACGCTCTACGAGTTGCTTGCCTTTCAGAGACCATTCGCCGGCAAAAGTGAAGCGGAGTTGATGTACAACATCCTGCACGAAAATCCACCCTCGCTGCGAACTCTCTCGGTCGATTGTTCCGAAGAAATCGAAGGAATCATCGCCAAGATGCTGGAGAAAGAATGTGAAGCACGATTCCAGACCATGGGGGACTTGCTCCGCGATCTCGAACCGCACTGGAGGGCCGCACAGCAAGTGGCGGTCAACGGCTTGCTGGAAGACGCTCGCGAGCTTGTGGAAGCGCACGATCTGGAACGGGCTCAGGGTCTACTGCGCAAGGCACTGCATATCGATGTAAGTAATCTGCAGGCCAAAAGCCTTCTCGAACGAGTGACGGCGCAGCTGAGACGCGGCCAGTTGCAGCCCCGAATCGAGGAGCACGTGACTCGCGGGCGCAATTTATTGCAGGCGGGCCACTTGCGCGAAGCTCGTGCCGAGGCGCAGGCTGCGCTGGGACTGGATTCGAAACACGGAACGGCGCAGCGTCTGTTTTCCGAAGTGGAAGAAGCGGTGGCGCATGTCCAGCAAGTCGAGCAAAAACTGAGACTGGCGAAACAGCGGCTTGCGGAAGGGGCCTTGAGCGAAGCGGCAACTGCGCTCGCACAAGCATTGACGCTGGACCCCGGGAATCGTCAGGCACGAGATTTCGAACAGCAGATCAACGAGGAACGAGACCGTCGGGAAAAACGCAAGAGGCTAGCCGAAGTACTCCATCGCGCACGCTCACTGTGGGCGGAGCTGAACTACGCCGAGTGCCTAGCCGTGCTGGCCAGCGCCCTGCAGGATTTTCCGAGAGAGCCCGAACTGCTCAAGTTGCGAGAAACGGCCCGAAATGATCAGGCGGAGGAGCAGAAACGAGTCCGCCTGGCGGAGATACGGAAGCTGCTCGGAGAACAAAGGTTTTCAGAAGCACTCAGGGTTGTGGACGAACTCGACAAACATTATCCGGGGGACGCTACGGTTGAGAGTCTGCGCGGGATGGCCCAGCAAGGATTGCAGGAACAAAAGCGCAGCGAGTATTTGCAGCAGCAACTGGTGGAATTAAGGTCCCTCGTCAACGGAGGTCAGTACGCAGTAATGCTCTCGAGGGCGGAGAGGCTGCTCAAAGAATATCCGCAAGAGTTTGCCTTGCAAGAACTTGTGACCTATGCCCGCGGCGAGCTGGCCCTCCAGAAACAAAAGCAAAGGTTGCAGGAGCGCGAACAGCACATTCGAGATCTACTGCAAGCAGGACGCTTTCCTGAGGCGGAGGAAGCCGCGCTACAAGGTGTCCATGAATTTCCAGGACAAACCGTCTTTGAGCAGTTTCAGCAACAAGCGGCAGGCAAGAGAAAGGAACGGGAGGCACAAGAGGAGATCCAACGCCGGATTCAGGCGATCGAACGCAACATTCGGAAAGAAAAATTGACCGAGGCGATTGACTTGGCGCAACAGACGCTCGCCATACTCGGTCCTGACGCCGAGGTGGCGCGGTTGCTGAACTCCGCGCAGAGCGAACTCGGTGAACGCGCAAAGAAACAAGAGCAGGACCAGCAATTTGAGGCTGCGAAGACTTTGCTGAAAGCCGGTCGATACGCGGATGCTACCCAACTATTGAACCAGGCGATGGCTAAACAGATCCTCCCGCCTTCGGATCCTCGCGTCCAGCAACTTCTCGCGCAGACGCAACGGCACTCGACTACCCCCCGCCCCGCCCAGCGGCCTGTGAAGGAACCTCGACCGGCGCAGAAGGTCATTGAAAGAGCTAACCGGAGCATCGGAAAGGTCCCTGCCCAGCAAGAGACGCCCCCAGAGGCCACGCCGCCTGGGGCAACGATGATCTCTGCTAC
>Ga0210406_10002010_pt1 | contig 23730 bp, 26 predicted proteins | sample IncBWC30MmetaG_FD_155454 | JGI IMG/M metagenome (GOLD analysis project Ga0210406, IMG submission 155454) | Forest soil microbial communities from Barre Woods Harvard Forest LTER site, Petersham, Massachusetts, United States - Inc-BW-C-30-M | ecosystem: Environmental > Terrestrial > Soil >...
TGTCCTTATTTTACTAGGGCGATATCGTAACTCTGGTTTGAGCAGCTGCCCTTCGGTATCCATGAATGCGTCCGCATTTAAAATACACGTCAGTTCCGTCGGATTGTATTCTCCGAATGCACGCCAAAACATCCTTTGGTTTCCCCAATCACTATAGGAAACGTCCTATGCAGCGGCGCCGCGGCTGAACGCTGCCAGGCTTTTGCGAACACCGTATCGAAAAGCTGTCGGGAATGACTTTCCATTCGTAGGTGTCGTAGATGTTGACCTGGCCATTACCAGCCGATCACGGCATTGAAGCGCCTTCTACTTAGCCGCCCTTCGAAATCTGTAGCATTTTCCGCTTGCGGTCCCGCCGCGTCGGGTAAGTGCCACAGCGCTGGGAGTTGACTGCGATCGCTCCATTCCATAACATAAGCGTTATGGAAGAACTAGGTTATGGACGCGGCATGTCCCACCGCCTGAACACGACGTTCGCTGCCTTGGCCAATCCAACACGGCGGGCAATCCTGGCACGCTTGGCGTCGGGAGAGGTATCGGTGAGTGAACTCGCCGAGCCCTTCTCAATGACTCAGCCGGCGATTTCGCGACATCTCAAGGTGCTCGAACGAGCCGGCTTGATTTCGTCCGGCAGCGATGCGCAGCGACGGCCGCGCAAGCTTGACGCGCGCCCCCTTGCAGAAGCTACCGAGTGGATGGAGGCGTATCGCAAATTTTGGGAGGCGTCCTTCGTGCGCCTCGACGGTTTGTTGAGTGAACTAAAAGCCACGGAAAAGAAGCGCAAGCGTGTGGCCCCCAAGAAGCGGTAACGGGAGGTCCCATGTTCTTTCCCGATAGCTTCAAAGTGTCCACGCCAAGCGATCGCGAAACGGCATGGCCGCAGGCTACGACCGGCTCGAAACACTACTGCCAACACTCACCGGAGAACCCACATGATCGAAACGCCGAAATTAGTCGATGCTCGCATGCAACTGGTTGCCATTGTTCACATTGAGACGCCGCGCTCGATGATGCGGCAGGTGATGGGACCCGCTATCGGCGAGGTGATGACGGCTGTCAAAGCGCAAGGCCTAGGCCCAAGTGGGCCTTGGTTTGAGCACCACCTGAAGATGACACCGGATGCTTTCGATTTCGATATCTGTGTGCCGGTGTCATCGCCCGTCTCGGCTGTGGGCCGCGTGAAGTCTTGGCAGCGACCTGCACTCAAGGTGGTGCGCACTCTCTATCACGGTCCCTACGAGGGACTGGGTGCTGCGTGGCACGAGTTCGGCAAGTGGACTGAAGCCAATGGCTACAAGACGGCAGGCGACCTGTATCAATGCTATATGGTCGGTCCGGAAGCGAGCTCCGATTCCGCTAACTGGCGCACCGAGCTCAGTCGGCCAGTTATCGAATAGGAACCCTGTTCGAACGCGACGATCCCGACCGGCAGCTCTGCGGCAGGCAGAAAATGGTCATAGGAACGGCCTAGGACGTCAGGATTGAAATGCCACGGCAAAACTTACCCTCGCCCTACTCCGTCACGAAGAACGCGAGCGCCACGATGGGAAACGCAAGACCGACCCACGCCGCAAGCGTCCACCCTCCCTCCGCGTACGCCCAACCGCCTAGTGCCGAGCCGACCGCGCAGCCGATGAAGAAGGCCGCTACGTAGAGCCCGTTCAGACGGCCCCGTAACTCGGCCCCGAGTGAAAAAATCGCGCGCTGTCCCAAGGTCATGTTGGCCGTAGTGCCGAAATCGAGCAGAATCGCCGCCGCGACCAGTATGGCGAGCGCCAACACCGAACCTTGCGGGGCGATCTGTGTGATCAGAAAAGCCCCCGCGACGATCAGCATGGCGAGAGCGGTCGCGGGACGGCTCCAGCCGCGGTCGGCAAGCCGCCCACCGATGGGTGCGGCGATGGCTCCCGCGACGCCAGCCAGCGCGAATAGCGCAATCCCGCCTTGCGACAGATGGAACGCCGGCCCTGCGAGCAAGAGCGGCGTCGTGGTCCAAAACAAGCTGAAAGCGCCACCCAAGAGTGCCTGATAGAGTGCGCGCCTCTGTAGGACGGGAGTCGTTGCAACCAAGTTGACCATGGAGGTCAACAATCGCCCATAGTGGAGCTTCGCGGTTGGCGCGCGCTTTGGCAGCGCCCGGCTGAGGACCAACGCGAGCACCGTCGTCGCACCGGCGGATAAGAAGAATACGGCATGCCACGAGTAAATGTGAGCGACGAAACTCGAGATCGGACGCGCCAGCATGATGCCGAGCAACGTACCGCTCATGACGTTGCCGACGACCCGGCCCCGCTCGGCGTCCGATGCCATATGCGCGGCGTAGGGAACGAGCATCTGTACGACGACCGAGGCGAAGCCCACAAAGAGTGCCGCGGTGAGGAAGAGCGATGCGCTAGACGACAATGCCGCACCCAGGAGAGCGAGCACACAAACCGCTAGCATGACGAGCACGAGGCGGCGATTCTCCACCAGGTCGGTCAGCGGGACGATGAACAGCAAGCCGGCGCCGTAGCCGACCTGCGTCAGCGTGACAATCAACCCCGTCGCCCGCGCGGACAGGGCGAGCGAGGCACTGATCGGTCCGGCCAGGGGCTGAGCATAGTAGAGATTGGCGGCAGTCAGGCCGCAGGCCGTCGCGAGAAGAACTGTCATCCACGGAGCAAACGTGCGCTCCCCAGGGTTGGAGGTGGCTGTGATATCGGTCATGCTGACTCTCGTCTTCGGGAACACTCGTTCCCTATTTAGGTAAAAAAACTCAGTCGAGCAACTTCATCGCGGTATCGGCCACCGCCGACATCTGCGCGTGAGTGCGTCCCGTCTTCCCGACAACGCGCATGCCTTGCAGCACGCACAACATCAGGCGGGCTGTCGCTTCGCAGTCGATGGCGGCACGAATGGAGCCGTCTGCCTGGCCTTGGCGAATCAGCTTGACGAGCAGCGCTTCGGTTTTGTGAAGTGACGCGGTCACCTGCTGCACGACCTCCGGGTCGAGGATGGACAGTTCGGCGGCACCGCCCACAACGAGACATCCTCGTTTGCCCTCCAAGCCGTAAGAACACTCGGCATAGAACATCAGCGCACCGCGGATGCCGTCACGCCCGGACTTCGCCGCGCTCAGGACTCGTCGGAGCGCTTCCCCGCGCTTCATCCCTTCGCGCTCAAAGGTGGCCAGGAAAACCGCCTGCTTGTCTCTGAAAGCCTTGTAGACACTGCCGGAGGCCAACTCCATGGCCTCGGTAAGATCGGCAATCGAGGTCCCGTGGTAGCCGTTCTCGCGAAAGACGCGTGCCGCCTTATCGAGTGCGTCGTCCACGTCGAACTCGCGCGGACGGCCCCGGCCTCTGGATCCCTTGGGTGATGATGCAGCGATTGCCATCACGGCATTATAGGAACATCTGTTCCCTATATCAACGACCGTCCCGCTTCGTTCGTTCCACACGGTGGTTTTTCTTTTGGGAATGCGCGTTCCCTATAATCAGTATGCGGTGCGCGATCGCACCCGTCGCCGGCCACGTTGCACTGAGGTTGGCTGGCCAAGCGCCTCGACGATCGTCTGGGGCGCATCAAGCACACGCAACTCAACGAGAAGTGCTCTGGAAATTAGTGCGCTCTCGGCCAAACGAGCCGCCAGCAAGATGCCGTTCGGCTAGAGTCTTCATGGCCGCAGCGACAAATCCTTTGTCAATTCGCACAGAAAGGGTTCTGTAGGCGATCGTTGAACGATAGCTTATCGCAAGAATCTAATGACCGGTATGCGGGAACCATTTCTAGCTGAACATCGGCGGCTCCTGGCCGATCGGAGCCGAGAAAGGCCAGTTGGTCAATGGTCCTTGTCGTAGTAGAACCAGTTTCCCTTGTACGACGAATCAAAGTTCTCCTTGGAATCCAGTCGAACTGCTATCGGTCGTTTTGTAAGATAACCGAACTGGTCGTAAGGGGCCGTGAGTCCCGCGTACGCTTGCGCAAAGCGGTCTCCCGCCCCAGACATTTCGCTGGCTTTGGCCTGGGCATCGGTGTAGAAGAAAAAGGTCACATGCTCAAAGCCCCTTCGGACTTTCCACAGGTCGGGGCAGCTGAGAGTCTCCATCAGCTGCTCGATGTCGTCCTCACTCACGCGCCAATTGGCCTCCATCCTGGCCACCGGCTCAAAGGACGAAAAGATCACGAGGAGTCGTCCAATGTTGGTCCCGCCATCCAATGAGTTACCGGCGACAGAGGCGAATCTATCCCGGATCTCTCTTTGCTTAGTCGCGTCGAAGTTAGGAAGCTGCGTCTCCCTGAACTTCCGCTCGTCCCTCGCCCACTCGAGAACCACATTCAAGCGGGGGCGATTATCTGGTTCGATCGTATCAAGAATGATGTTGAGGACGCGGACGCCGTACTGTACAGAAATCCACTCGGCGAGCTCCTTGAACATCGGCAGCAGCGGTGTGCCGTGTATCTTCACTCGCTTCGTGTCCTTATAGTCCTGATCTGCGGGCGTGATCATTGATTCAAGATACCGGTGAAGGACCTAAACATCCATCACGTAGCACACGCTGGCCTTGTTGTCGAAATGACCGCAATGTGGAAAGCTGGCAGCCACCAGCGAATGTCCGGGCCGATCAGCGACCGATTGTTCGCTCCGAGCCGGTCATTCCGCTCGAAACTGCTGAATTTGACAGCGACGGTTTAGCCGATGGCCGCCAACGGGTAAAGCCGACCCGCTCCGGGCATTGGTGAGTGTCGGCTTTAGAGCAGGCCGCTGGATGCCTTTTACAGCCCGAGGAAATACACTGGGGCCATAGCGGCCAGCGCCGCGCCAATTTGCAACGCCAGAACGTAGAGTGTTTGCCGTGGCACGCTCGGGAGCCACCCGATTACGAAGTACGCCAGTAGAGGCAGCTGTCCGGCCATGAGTAGCTGCCAGATATGTGCAATTGCCCCTTCATCAGTTTCGCGGACCACAACGCCAGCGGCGATGCCGCCCAAAAGTAGCGTCAGCGCAGCGACCGACATCAACATCGGTATAAAAGCGCTTGGTTTACTGCTCAGTAAGCGAATCGAATCGGGGTATTGATTCATGGGTACTCCGAGCAAGCCCAGCAGGCCTGTGACTACCCCGTAAATTTATCAATATTTACTTTGTAATGCAAAGTAACACACGGCTGCGCATCAATTTGTAACTCTTGAAGCTGTGTGAACAATTTCCGGTCACGACCCTCCGCTGTCCGCCGTGGCCGTCCGCTTCCGAGCGCCATGCGTGCAGTTCGACAAGCCACAGTCCGCGCCCGTCATTCCATTTTGTCGGAATGCATCAGTCAGCGGCGCCGCTGATCCAGCAGCCACGCCGCCATGCCGGAGTCATCGTAGGCCGGGTCCCAGGCATTGTGGTCAACACCGGCGAGTTCCGTGTAACGAACGTTCCCACCAAGCGCTCGTAGTGCGGCAACCATATGGCGCGATTCTTCCACCGAGACGTTCGCATCGGCGTCGCCATGAAAAACCCAGATCGGCAAGGATTTCACCTCCTCGGCGACGGCGGCGTAACGATCCAGCGCCGAGGCCGGAGCGATGCCTGGATAGAAGACGTGGCTCTGCCGGCCGGTGAAATCGGACACATACCCGCATATCACGACCAGCGCGGCGAATCGCTGCGGATGGTGATAAGCCAGAAACCAGGCGCCATTGCCGCCTGCCGAATACCCGGTGAGATAGATTCGGGAGGTATCACCGTGGAACTCGGCAACTGCCTGGTTCACCGCCACCAACGCCGCTTCACCGCCCTCTCGCTGCCAGCCTGGCGTGCCGTCGGCGTGGGCCTGGGGAAAGACTACGATCGCCGGAAACCGGTCAGGGTGAAGTCGGAGCACTCTTGCCAGCGCGCCGACGGTGGGCCGCACGCCGTCTGAGCCGTATTCACCGCCGCCGTGCAGGGCGAGGACGATCGGCCACGCCCGGCTGGCGTCATAGTCTCGCGGCACGTAGACCTGATAGCGGTACTCCGAGCCGCGCACAGTGACGACCCGATCAAGGAAGCCTGTCTCGTGATGGGGCCGCGCTGCGAATGCGGCACCATGAATCGCCAAAGAGATGCTCAGAATATTCAACCACCGCCGGATCATGCATGTCTCCTGTAAACGGCCGTCCCAACTTACTGCGTTGTCTATCTAACTCTTCGCTGGGGGAGCCTACCGCAATCTGCGAGCGGCCGCTTTATGGCAATGAGTTCTGGGCAGCCAATGACTGAAGGCCACAACCAGCCATTGAGGGTGCTCAATTGGCCGCCAGGAACCGGTCATTCACTGCTTGTCGTAGTATTGGGTTTCCGGAACTGGCAGTCGGTACGTCTCCATTGGAAACGGCTTCGAACGACGGACCGCCGCACCAGGACCCGGCATTTCGGTCGGCGATGGCGATCGCCGATCCCTCACCCATAGGCTGGAGGCCATGACATGAGACGCAAGTTAATACTATGTACATCGGCGTTACTTCTTGCGATTGGAAGTGCATTTGCGGCAGCAGATTCCGCGACGAGCTCCGCGCCTGACGGTGAGAGAGCTGTCGCAGCTCGTTCCCTGGCTTTTGTAAAGGCGGCGCTAAATGGCGATGTGGCCGGCTTTCGCACCTTCATGTCGGATGACTACGTAATGTTGTGGGTCGAGCCGGCGACCAATGGAAAGAAGGCGCATTGGGCGACGATGACGAAGGAGGAGGAGTGGGTGGAGGGTTTGCGATCAGGCAAGCACAAATACCATGCCGTCGAACTGCTGAATACGAAGGTTTATCTCCATGGCAATGTGGCGATATTCACGGGTGACTACACGGAAACCGGCACGCGAGAAGGCGTGGAGTACTCGGATGCGGGCCTATTCTCTGAAACGTGGGTGAAGCGTAAAGGTCAGTGGGTAATCGTCGGCAGTGTGTTTCCATAGTAACGGCGACACAACGACTCGGGCGAGCTGCGCGAGGACTAGTGAAGTATCTACTCGCAATATTTGCTCTCGCAGTTATCGCAGGAGTCGCCGCATGGAACCTGTGGCCGAGTACGCCACTGCCGCCTGGAACCAAGGCCGATCTTGTTGCAGTTCACAAAGCAGCTCGGCGTCTAGAACTTTACCGGGGCAACGAATTACTCAAGGCTTATCAGGTTTCGCTCGGGCGGCATCCAATAGGCACGAAGAGGCAGCAAGGCGATGGACGCACGCCAGAAGGTGACTATCGGCTGGATTATCGGAACCCTACCAGCTCGTTCCACAAGGCCCTCCACATTTCTTACCCGGAGCCAGCGGACATCGCGTCGGCTCGATCTCGTAATGTAGATCCCGGCGGGTTGGTCATGGTCCATGGGATGAAGAACGGATTTGGATGGATTGGGCGGCTCCACCGACTAATCGACTGGACCGACGGATGCGTCGCCGTGACGAACAATGAGATAGACGAAATATGGACTGCCGTCCCTGACGGCACCAAGATTGTGCTAGAGCCCTGATACCCGAAAGCTGACCTCCACCGAGGACCGCAGTGGGGTCGTTTGCTGCCGTCTAGTTTACATTGCGAGTCGTTGCAGCCCTTGTCGCTGATGCGGCCGGGAGAGAAGGAGCTATTAATTTCCGCCGCGTTCGGCGATTTGTTCGAGTAAGCTCTTTGAAGCTGATTCGTCACGGCGACGTGCGCGTGGCAGGGACCATCTAGCGACTGCAATTCGTACCTGGCTGGACATCTGTACGCGCCCGATAAATTAGGATTCGGCGATTGCGAGGAGTTGCTATGAACACCGACGCTATAAACCAAGCCAAGTCGACGCTCATTGATCTGGCGATTCGGTTTGGCCCGAAATTGCTGGTCGCAATCTTGATTATGGCGATCGGCGTGTTCATCGCCAATTGGTTCGCGCGCACCACCGCGCGCTGGCTGCAACGGTTGCAACTTGAGCCGCCCATCAAAGTTTTGTTGACGCGATTGGTCAAAGTCGTGGTGCTCGGGATCTTTCTAATACTCGCGCTGCAAAATATGGGTGTGGAGTTGCTGCCATTGATTGCAGGGCTCGGCGTGGCCGGCGCAGGCATCGCATTGGCGACACAAGGCGTCTTGAGCAACATGGTAGCGGGCCTGACAATTATTTTTACCAAGCCGTACCGCGTCGGAGAGTACATTTTCGTGGCAGGGGTCGAGGGCGAAGTCACTGCAATCCGCTTGTTCAACACCGAGTTGACGCACCCGGATCGCTCGCACATCGTGATTCCGAATCGCAAAGTGGTAGGCGAAATTCTGCAAAATTTCGGCAAAATTCGGCAGTGTGAAATTCAGGTCGGCGTCGCCTATGAGGCGGATTTACCGGTTGCCTTGAGCGCCATCCGTGCGGTGGTTGCGGGAAATTCTCGCGTCTTGGCGGAACCGGCGCCGCTCGTGCAGATCAGTCTGCTGGCAGACTCCGCCGTGCAAATCGCCATTAAACCCTGGGTCGCCGTAACGGATTATCCTGTCGTTGGCGGCGAGCTGAACTTAGCGGTGGTGCAGGACTTGCGACAACGCGGCATTGCAATTCCTTGTCCGCAACGTGAAGTTCGATTATTTCCGCAGGCCGTCGTAGTGCCGGCCCCATCGTAATGTCCCGCGAGGGACACTCTTGCCACATCCTGCTTCAGCAGGTACACCGACACCTTCATGGTTGCTCCAGATGCGGGTTCGGGCGTGGGCGGGTGGACGTTTTGCGGTCACCCGCCGGCCGGCCGAGGACTTACGCGACACGCGGGAAATCGACGTCGGTGTCCGAGCTCAATGCTCTCTATGTCGATCCGGATTGTTGGAAGCGAGGAATAGGTGCCGCTCTCGAGTCCGCCGCCGGGGCTTCGCTGGTCCAATTGGGATATCGGCACGCAATGCTGTGGGTGCTCGCCGGCAATGTACGCGCGATAGGTTTCTACGAATCGCGGGGATGGGGGACGGATGGTACTTCCCGACAGGCCGAAGTGTGGGGCATAACCGTTGAGGAAATCCGCTATGTTCGATCTCTCGACCTGAGCGCGAATGGAGCGCCCGGATTAGGTTGGGGTTTGTGTTCTCTGTTGACTCGCCCTTTCGTTTGCGCGTGCCACTGACGCTCGACGCTGATCGGCTTCAGGTGAACTCGCGGCACACCGGGTCGTAATGTGGCGATTGCGGCTCGCCGAGAAGTTAATGTCGGTACATGTCGAATAGGAAGCGGTCCGTTCGTTGTAGGTTGATACGAGGCAAGGAGAGTGAACCATGCGGAAGATAATCGTCGGCGCCATGGTTTCCATGGATGGCGTCATGCCACCCGGAGCCTTCCCATGACCCCCACCATAACCGTCTTTGAACGGTCGCCCGATCGCGGCAGGGGACTGGCGCGTGACATGCGCGTTCGCTGGGCGCTTGAAGAAGTGGGCCAACCTTACGAGGTTCGTCTTGTTTCGTTCGGTGCGATGAAGGAACCCGCGCATCGAGCGCTTCATCCTTTCGGGCAGATTCCGACCTATGAAGAAGGCGATCTTGTCCTGTTCGAGTCGGGGGCAATCGTGTTCCATATCGCAGAGCGCCATGCAGGCCGCCTGCTGCCAGACGATGCGAATGCCCGGGCGCGCGCGATCACATGGATGTTTGCCGCGCTCAACACCGTTGAGCCGCCGATCCTTGATCTCCAAACCACCAGGTTTCTGGAGGGCGACAAGACCTGGTTCGCGCAGCGCCTGCCTATGGTCGAGGATCGCATACGTGACCGGCTGGGCGAACTTTCCGGTCGCCTTGGCGATGCCGACTGGCTCGATGGTGCGTTCAGCGCGGGCGACCTGATGATGGTGGCAGTGCTGCTCAGGTTGAAAGCATCGGGTATTTTGGACGAATACCCAAACCTCTCCGCCTATGTCGCCCGCGGCACAGTGCGGCCCGCCTACAAGCGTGCTTTCGACGCTCAACTAGCGGTTTTCACTGGCAAGCCACTGACCGGCTGATGAAGGTCCGCTCGGGGGTCATCGGGCACCGGTCTTCAAGCTGCGCAATCCGAATATCAGGCGGCTTTTACCAATCCCTTTGAGCGGAACCAGATGAGAGCCCGCCTGATCGCATCATCGATGGAGACCTCCGCCTTGAAACCAAGTTCCCTTTCCGCCTTTGCGCCATCGAGAAACCGGCCCATCGACATGACGGCGATGATGGTTGTACTGACCCTTGGCACCGGACCGCGAAAATATTTGTACCGAAACTCCTGCGAGGCCGCGAACAGCTTCGCTACACCAACCGGGATGGCCTTAGGCATGGGAGTGCCGGTGGCGCCGGCAATTTTGCCGATGAGCTCCTGCATCGTGAGATTCTCCCCGGTAAGCAAGTAGCGCTCGCCCACGCGACCTGCTTCGCACACGCGAACCATTCCCCGCCCAGCGTCGCCGCTATAAATCGCATTGCGTCGACCTTGAATGAAGCCGGGCAAAGTACGGTTTGCCATTTCGAGAATCAGCCGTGAGTTTCCATTCCCATCGAACTCACCGAAGGTCTGGGTTGGAATGCCGATCGTCACAGGCAGCCCCTCGGCGGCCTTGGCGAAGGCTTGCTCTTCCATGGCCCACTTCACTTGCAAATACGGATTCTTGTCGCGCGGGGCTTCCGAATACCGAGCCTGGTCGTCATCCGGACGCCCTGTCGGATCACGCGGGAGCGCAATCGCACCGCCAAGGTAGACGATTTTGCGCAGCGGCAGATCCGCGCAGGCCGCGTAGAAGTTCTCCATCTGGGTGGTGGCCGTGCGTACTTCATCCTGCCATGGGCGAGGGATGGTGGGGTAGTAGGCTGCACAGTTGATCACAGCTTCCGTACCCGTAAGGGCGGCGCGCAACGAGGCTCGGTCATCCAGATCCGCCCGTCGAGCTTCGTAGGCAAAATGAAAATCCTCGATCTGATCCAGCCGGCGCGGATTCCGGCAAACCAGGACCACCTCGTGACCGGAATCAACCGCCGAAACGGCGGTGTGATATCCAAGCATTCCTGTGGCGCCGATAATTCCTATACGCATCCAATGTCACTCTTCCGGCACAAAACATGCGTAGACTACACCTTCAAGTTAACTTCAAGGTCAAGTCCAGGGTGACAAGATAACGATGAGGATTGGCGAACTCGCAAAGAGGCTCAGCGTCGCAACCTCGAAGATACGATTCCTGGAAAAACAGGGTCTCATCCGGCCTAATCGGCTGTCGAGCGGATATAGAGACTACGATAACGCTGCAATTGAGACACTGCAGATCGTCCTTCAGGCGCAGTCTTTTGGATTCACTCTGCAGGAGATCAATCGCTCCTTCATCGAGACCAAGGGCCAGGGTCTACGCTGCGGCTACATCATCAAACGGCTGACCGGCAAGCGGGATGAGCTGGATCGTCATATTGAGCAGTTGCAAGCGCTGCGCACGCGAATGATAAACACGATTGAGGAGTTGGAAGGGCGCCTCGCTGCCTCCCATCAGGCAGGTCCAGATAAAAAGAAGCATCGATCCCTGAATGGCCGGCGCTACGTTCCCAAATAGACGGGGTAGTTACTGCCGTATAACCCCGCCGCACCCTGGCGCGCCGCATAACTTTCAGTGCATCTCCTTGACCGCGGACGTTCCGTCGGACCACGTGGGCACCAGAACGAAGAACGTCGTGATGGGCTCCGAATCACCCTGTGCCGCAAATACCGGCGAACCGTCAAGATCTGCGCCCCAGTCGGCGACATCGGAGTGCGCAAGGAAGAACATCAGATGCGGATGCCAGTGGCCGGCGAGGTCGCCCAGGTTTCCTTGTTTCGACATCATGAAAGCCACCGCGCCGGGCTCCGGCGTTGCGGTGCGGTTCGCGGCAAGTTCAGCATTGGTGCGCTTGATCATGTCGGCCTTTGAAACCCCGGCGATGACCCACACTGTTCTTTCAAGATAGGCGGGAAGAACCGTACGCGCGGCGGCGGGGTTGAAGCATATCGGTGATCGAAGCTTGGGATTCCAGAACTGGGCATCATGAAAGCCGGCCGCCCAGGACCGCTGGACCAGGCAAACAAAGCCATTCCTGCCCTTCAGTGTCGTTTCATAACCGTGCTCGCCGAGGGTCAGAACGCTGGCATCGTGTGAGATCGAGGCCGGCGCCGCACTCCGCGACAGCGCGATCTCCTCGGACGCGCTTGCCACACGATATTGCCCGACGGGCGCCATGGCCGGATAAGCGGGCTTCGCATCGTCGGCGACGGCCGACCCGATGGCACCGAGCAGCAAAGCCAGTCCGCACAATCCCGGCCCGATCATCGGCCGACATTTTGTCCGCATGCGCCACGCTCCAGACCAGATAGTTTCCTATATGGTGAAGTATTAGCGCGAGCCTACATGATTGTCAACCGGTTGCGGCCTGAGCTGTTTTGCCACCGGTGTCGCCCGAGCTAACGCTCTGTATATGCCTGGACACGTACATGCGTGATGGGGTATATATAGAAAATGGAATCTGTATTCGACATCATTGCCGAGCCGAACCGCCGCGCGATATTGGGCCTTCTGGTCGCGTCACAACAGTCGGTGGGAGAGATAGAGCGTCAACTTCGTATGCCGCAGCCGACGGTGTCAAAGCATCTGCGGGTGCTGCGAGAGGCCGGTTTCGTGGAATCCACGGTGGACGCACAGCGCCGTCTCTACCGGCTGAAACCTGAACCACTTCAGGAGGTCGATGCCTGGCTGGCTCCGTTCCGTCGGTTCTGGTCCGCTCACGTAGATGCTCTCGAACGCCACCTCGACCGAATGGATCAATCAACACCAACGAAAAGGAATACCAGGAGAAAAACGTGACCGATCGCGATCAGTACACACCGGGTCCGGCCGGCGGGGCGCAGATACGAAAGGACGGAGAGAGATGGACGCTCATTCTCGCCAGAGAACTGCGCCACCCGCCGGAAAAAGTCTGGCAGGCACTTACCGACCCGGTGCATCTGCACGAGTGGGCTCCCTTTGAAGCCGATGGGAGCCTGGGTACGGCTGGGACCAAGGTGAAGCTCACCACGGTGGGCGCGCCCACGCCGCACGTTACCGAAACTGAAGTGACGCGAGCCGACGCTCCAAGGGTGCTGGAGTACGGTTGGGGCGGCAACGATATGCGGTGGGAGCTCGAAGCCTACGGCGGCGGCACGCGCCTGACGCTGTGGCACAACATCGATCGCCGCTTCATCTCAATGGGTGCTGCCGGGTGGCACATTTGTTTCGATGTTCTGGATCGCCTTCTCGGCGAAACTCCCATCGGCCGCATCGTCGGCCCCGAGGTGATGAAGTTCGGCGGCTGGCAGCGGCTGCACGCGGAGTACGCCAAGCAGTTCGGTATGGAAACGCCCAACTGGCCGACTCAGTCGGCTCAGGAGCCTTGAATGGTCGAGCTATGAATATGAATCCATCGGAACGTATTGACGAGCTGATCGCAAAACTCACGGACTGGCGCGGCAAAACGCTCGCCGGCATCCGCAAGAGCATCCTCGCGGCCGACCGGGAGATAATCGAGGAATGGAAGTGGATGGGAAGCCCGGTGTGGTCCCGCGACGGAATAATCGCGGTCGGCAACGCCCATAAAGAGAAGGTGAAGCTTACCTTTGCTCACGGGGCGAGGCTCCCAGATCCTGACCAGCTCTTCAACGCGGGTCTCGAAGGCAACGTGTGGCGAGCGATCGATGTTTTCGAGGGTGATAAGATCAATGAACGTGCTCTAAAAACTCTCGTCCGTGCCGCTGTTGTTTACAATCAGACCAAAACGAAGAAGAAAGCGCCCGCGGGTACTCGAGCGAAAGTGCGTAAAAGTAAGAAGAACTGAAGCTGGTGTTGACTGGAAGTGTGTTGCTGGAATTGGCAGTGGCGGGACTCTCGGCGCTGGTTGCCGCACGGGCTGAGGTGATTGGAATCGAAGTTCTCGAGCGCTCGTCCTTCGCCTCCGGCATGAATTTCGGTGATGCCGGCGCGTACGAGAAGATCACTCATATCACGCTGCTTCGACGGCGATGAGGTCGCAAAATTTGCCCAAGTCGACGTTGCCCCCGGACACCACGGCAACAATGGGTCCCTGACCGGCCTTTCCCGTCAGCGCGGCGGCGAGCGACAACGCGCCGGCGCCTTCGGCAATGACACGCGCCTTCTCCGCCATCATGCGCATCGCGGCCTTGGTCTGTTCCAGGCTGACGATGATCGAGCCATTGACGACGGGTCTCAAGCGATCCCACATGCGCGGAAAGAGGCTTTGACCGCCCGCGCCATCTACGAACGAGGCCTTCCAGTCCTTGAACACCTGAGCTGATCCCATCGAAAATGAGAGTGCAGCCGGGGCCGCGGTTTCAGGCTCGGCGCCCCATGTTTTGATTTCAGGCTTCAACGCCTTGAGCGCGCTCGCGACTCCCGTCATGAGCCCGCCGCCGCCGATGGCGCCGATGACCGCGGCCGTATCCGGTGCATCCTCGAGAATTTCGAAGCCCATGGTGCTATGGCCCGCAATGAAATTGTGATCATCGAACGGATGTACGAATGTCCCTTCGGCCCCAGGGTAAGAACGTTCGCCTAGTGCGCGCCACGCGACTTCGTAAGGGACCGGGATGAGCTTTGCGCCGAGCGCTCGCATTCGCGCGAGCTTCGATGCCGGCGCGGTCTCGATCGCCACGACGGTGCACGGTACGCCGGCTTGCCTTGCGGCATACGCGATGCCTTGGCCCGCGTTGCCGGCGCTGATGGTCCACACGCCGAGTTGCCGCTCGGACTCGGACAGCATCGCCACTGCATTGACCGCACCGCGTAACTTGTAGGAGTTGGTGGCTTGCAGATTCTCGAGCTTCAGGCGGATGTCGGGGAAATCGGGCCCCAGATCGAGGCGGACAAGCGGCGTGCGCACGATGCTGCCCGCGATTCTGCCGCGCGCCTCCTGCATTTCGCTCAACGTCAACGGCCGCACTGCTTCGAGCATCTTAAGCACGGGTTCGCTCCTCGAAATTTTGAATTCGGGACTCTAGCAGGTCCGATCCATGGTGCCGCCCGGCAGACTCAAATTATTGCTCTGATCTTTCTTTCGGTCAGATAGTGCGCAATCGCGGCATTGCCGGTATCGGCGCTCACCAACCCCACGTAGCCGTCGGGACGCACGAGATACACCGCATCACGCCGTAGACCGGCCGCGTGCATGGCCGAATGCCATGCAAACACGTGCAGCGGGATTTTTTGGCGTTCGGCGAATGCTTGAATATCCGGAGCAGCACTGCCGTAAACGTGAATTTGCCAGTCCAGGGAACGCAAGTGCGCGAAGTTGAACTCGTCCGGGCTCTGCCCCACCCGTACCCAGGGCAAGCGATCGCCGCCATGCACGCTGCCCGCTGCGCCGGCACTCAAGGCACTTCCGCGGTAGTTCACCGCGATTTGCGAAACCGTGCGAAACGCCAATCGGCGCACCAGCGGCACGCGGAACGCTCCCGGGGCCAGCGCCGGAAGTACTTTGGTGCGGACGAATCGCGCCCAGGCGCCGGAACTGATCACCGCCGTGAACGCACGATCCGTGGTCGCCACCAGCCGCCGTGCAAAAGCAATGCGCTCCGGTTCGTAGCTATCCAGCAGTGACTCACTGGAGGGTTCTTTCAGCACCGCAGCCAGTTTCCAGGCGAGGTTGACCGCATCACCGATGCCGGTGTTCATTCCCTGCCCGCCGACCGGGCTGTGAATATGCGCGGCATCACCCAGCAGGAAGGCGCGCCCCTGCCGAAAGCTGTGCGCCACGCGGTGATGAACCCGGTAGGTGGAAAACCAATTCACGTGCTTGACGTCAACCCGCAGATTTTGCATGGCCCGAGCGCGCACGTCATCGAACTGCAGGTTCTCATGATCCTTTGCGGCATCGTCGCGAACCGAGCCGATCAATCGCGCATGTCCCGCCTCCTGCAGCGGAAATACCGCGAGGAAATCTGCCTCATCGAGCGCTATATGCAGTTCGCCATTGACCGGTGGGCCGGCGGCTTCGACGTCCGCGACATAGAAGACGTGGTCGTAGGTCCCGCCTGGAAATCCTGTTTTGAGCCCTTCACGTACCTTGGAGCGGGCGCCATCGCAACCGGCGAGATAGGCATAGCTGACTGTCTCCTCGGCTCCTGCCTTGCACAAAGTCGCGCGAATCTCCCCGCCGCCATCTGCAAACGCCGTCAGTTCCACCGGGCGCTCGACCTCTACGCCGAGCTCGCGCAAGCGCTCGATCAGCAACCGCTCATGTTCGTCTTGAGGAAAAATAACGGGAAATGCAAACGGCGTTAAACCCTGCCCCAAATTCTTGAGAGGGACCCGTGCGGCCCGGGTGCTTTTGACCCATAGATTGAGAGCCGCCACCTTATGGGCGCGATCTAGGACCGCCTGCGAAAGTCCTATCTGTTGATAGAACTCCAGCGTTCGGGCTTGAACCGCCACCGCGCGCGACGTGGTGCCGGGCTCCGCTGCCTTGTCGACAATCCTGACACGCACGCCAAGTTTGGTGAGCCACAGGGCCAGTACCAAGCCCGTCGGTCCGGCGCCGGCAATCAGTACTTCTGCCTGACTGGGTCTGCCCGCCATGACGCCCACCTCGGCTGCAAGCCTCGTGTGAAAAGGATAGGTTAGCTCACCCTCGAAAAACGAAGCGCTCCGCGAGCCTTCGCTTTGGTGGCTTCTTCCTCTCGGCTTCTTGCAGGCGCGTTGGTGTGCAGCGAATGTAGGAGTTTTTTTGAAGCTGCCTCGATTTCCGCGATCGCGCCCGAGAAGGCAGACTCATTGGATTTGGACGGACTGTGAAAACCGCTCACCTTGCGCACAAACTGCAGCGAGGCTGCGCGGATTTCGTCGTCGGTAACGGGCGGCTCAAAGTTAAAGAGAGTCTTGATGCTTCTGCACATGAGTGCGGAAATCATCCGCGCCGGCTGCTTTGTTTGTCAAGCCATCAGACCGGGGCTTAAGTCGCGGCTGCCGGGGCGAGGTCGCGGGCGTTTGATCACACGCCTCGCCGTGTCCGGGCTCACGGCGGTGCTCGTCACTCGATATTGCAGTGCAACATGTCTATGCTCAAAATAACCCCAAACATCAATGTTGTAGCGCCATAGGGATTTGGCGTATGCGCAAATTCGGCCAATATGTATCCCTGTGGAAGGCTTAGAATTTAATGCCAACGTACCGATTTTTCCCACAGGATGGCATGTGCATCGGATTGCTGGAGGCCGCCTCGATGGATGAACTTAAGCAATGGGCACGGGTCGGAAAATTTACTCAGACGTCGATCAACAGCCCACCGTCTTTCAATCCGCTGCGATTCGTCGCGCCTGCGCCAGCCAGGACACGCGAGGTCCTGATTGCCGAACTGGCCTACTTCCGAGCACTCAGTCGCGGCTTTGAGCCGGGACACGAAGTGGAAGATTGGCTTGAAGCGGAAGCAGAATTCGAAAATCGCTATGGTGCTCGCCACGGGCGTTGAGAACTATTAGGCTGGCTCGTCCGGCGCCGACGAGGATGGATTTTGTACCTGCCCGCACATTTCAACGAAACCCGCACCGATGTGCTGCATGCCCTGATGCGTGCCCGGCCGCTCTGTACCCTGGTAACGCAGTGCGACTCGGGGCTCATCGCCAATCACCTGCCGGTGCAAACATTGGATGAGCCCGCTCCGCTTGGATGTATTCGCGGCCACATTGCACGTGCGAATCCTTTGTGGCGCGAATATCGCAGCGCGACCGAGGCACTGGCGATTTTCCAGGGCCCACACACGTATATCTCGCCCTCGTTCTATCCGTCCAAAGAGAAAACCGGCGAGGTCGTTCCTACTTGGGATTACGCGGTGGTGCACGCCGGGGGCACCCTGCGCTTCATCGATGATGCGGGATGGCTGCGAAGATTTGTGGCTGGATTGACCCAGACCCATGAAAAGCCGCGCTCGCAGCCGTGGGGGATCGACGATGCACCCGCGCCCTACATCGAGAAAATGCTGAACTTGATCGTCGGCTTCGAATTCTCGATCTTGAGCCTGGCTGGTAAATGGAAAGTGAGTCAGAACCGTCCGCAGGCGGATCGACAGGGTGTGATACGGCACTTGCAGAGTGCGAACGATGCCGACTCGCGTGAAATTGCGGCAATGCTCGCCGCCTGGGATTCCGCGCCGGATTCGCCACCCGCCCGATGAAATGGTCCGTGCTCGATCAATCTCCGTCCGCGGCGGGCAGCACCATGCCTTCCAGCGCAGCAACGGTCCGATGAGCGTCATTCAGACCCAGCGCGTGAGTCTTCGCGAGCTCGACTTCGGCGATGCCGAATTCATCTTGGAGCTGCTCAACGAAGCCGGCTTCATTCGCTTCATCGGCGACAAGGGCGTCAGAACCATCGCAGACGCCCGTGATTACATTCTGCAAGGACCCATGGACAGCTACGCGCGCCATGGTTTCGGCCTGTACGCTGCTTGCTTGCGCGGCACGCCCAATGGGGAATCGGCGGGTACACCCATCGGAATTTGCGGCCTGGTCAGGCGTGAAGGCCTGACTGATCCGGACGTGGGATTCGCCTTTCTCTCGCGCTACTGGTCAAAAGGATATGCGGTAGAATCCGCGGCTGCCGTTCTGGCGCATGCCAGGCAAACGCTCAATTTCGCCCGTATCGTTGCCATTACGTCCGCCGATAACGCGCAGTCCATCGCGGTACTGGAAAAAATCGGACTCAAATTCGAACGCAACATACGGCTGGTCGATCATAGTCCCGAACTCAAGCTTTTTGGCCTGCCGCCGAGCGCTTGATACCAAGGCGTTTACTCATTGCAATCTCGCGGAGTTGTCCATGCATCCTTTTCCCCATCACTACACGGTCAACGCATCCATTCGTCCGGACGGCGACGTGCCGCTGTCCACCGAGGGGGTGAGAATCATCGAATCCTCCCCGCCCAAGGAATTCGACGGGCCCGGCAATCAATGGTCGCCGGAAGGACTTCTGACCGCAGCGGTGGCGGATTGCTTCGTGTTGAGCTTTCGGGCGATCGCCACGGCGTCCAAATACTCCTGGCAGCGCCTCGAGGCGCGCACCCAGGGGACACTGGATCGAGTGGACGGCAAGATGCGATTCACGCGCTTTGATACGCATGCCACGCTGCACATCGCGGCCGGCGCGGATGTCGAGCGCGCGAAGAAACTATTGGAAAAGGCGGAGGCCAGCTGTCTGGTGGCCAATTCGCTCAGCAGCGAACGGCATCTCACGATGGAAGTCGTGGCGGGCTAAGAGAGCGGCGAGCTCAAAAAATAAGGGCCCATGTGGGGCCCTTATAATCGCGATCGCTCACATCCATCAATCATCCATCAAGAAGCTGCGCAGCTGCTCGCTGCGGCTCGGATGACGCAGCTTGCGCAGCGCCTTGGCCTCTATCTGACGAATCCGCTCGCGGGTGACATCGAACTGCTTGCCCACCTCTTCGAGCGTGTGGTCGGTGTTCATATCGATGCCGAAGCGCATGCGCAGTACCTTTGCTTCCCGCGGCGTGAGCTGCGCCAGCACCGAATGCGTGGTTTCACGCAAGGATTCCGTGGTCGCCGAATCGATCGGGGATGACACCGAGGTATCCTCGATGAAATCGCCCAGGTGCGAATCCTCGTCATCGCCGATGGGGGTTTCCATGGAGATCGGCTCTTTGGCGATCTTCAAGACCTTGCGCACCTTGTCCTCGGGCATTTCCATGCGCACCGCAAGCTCCTCCGGAGTGGGCTCACGGCCCATTTCCTGGAGCATCTGCCGGGAGATGCGATTCAGTTTGTTGATGGTCTCGATCATGTGCACCGGTATGCGAATGGTGCGGGCTTGATCTGCGATCGAGCGGGTGATCGCCTGGCGTATCCACCACGTTGCATACGTGGAGAATTTGTAGCCGCGACGATACTCGAACTTGTCGACGGCCTTCATCAAGCCGATGTTGCCTTCCTGGATCAGATCCAGGAATTGCAGACCGCGATTGGTGTATTTCTTGGCAATCGAGATCACCAAGCGCAGGTTGGCTTCGACCATTTCCTTCTTGGCGCGCCGTGCCTTCGCCTCGCCGATCGAAACCTCGCGATTGATCTCCTTGATCTCGTTGATCAGGACGTGAAACAAGCCTTCCAGGTCCTTGAGCTTGTTCTGACGCCGCTCGATCTCGTCCTTGAATTTTGCCAGCGGCCCTGAATAGCGCTTCTTCGCCTTGATGTGCTTGTCGAGCCAGCGCGTGCTGGTTTCGTTCTTCGGAAAAGTCGAAATGAAATCCTTGCGCGGCATGCCGGCCTGCTTGATGCAAAGGAACATGATTTCCTTTTCGAGCAGACGCACCTCGGTCACGTGCTGGCGCAGATTGTCGATCAGCTGATCGAACATCTTGGGCGAAAGCTTGAGCTCCATCAATTCGCCGCAGATTTTCTTGCGGATCTTCAAGGTCTTCGGATCCTTCGATCCGAGCTTGTCGAGTGCGTTCAAAAACTGATGATGAACTTTCGCGATCGAGCTGAAGCGCTTCGCGGCTTCCTCCGGATCCGGACCCGTATCGATGACTTCCTCGTCTTCATCGCCATCGGCTTCATCATCGTCATTGGCCGCTTCTTCGCGCTCCAGCGCCATCATCTTCGGATTCTGCGGCTGGGCAATTTCATCGGGCGCATTCGGATCGACAAAGCCGACGATCACATCGACCAGGCGCATCTGTCCGGCTTTGACTGTTTCGTAATGCCGCAGCAGCAAATCGTAGGTGCCGGGATAGCTGCCAAGCGCGATCTTGACGGCCTCGAGGCCCTCTTCAATGCGCTTGGCGATGCGAATTTCGCCCTCGCGCGTCAACAATTCAACCGTACCCATTTCTCGCATATACATGCGCACCGGATCGGTGGTGCGGCCGAATTCCGCATCGAGATTGGCGAGTGCGGCGGTGGCTTCTTCCACCGCTTCTTCATCGGGAGCGGCGGTGGCGTCGGTCAACAACAGCGATTCGGCGTCCGGTGCCTTTTCGTACACCGGGATACCCATATCGTTGATCATGTTCACGATATCTTCGATCTGTTCGGGATCGACGATTTCGCTCGGAAGGTGATCGTTGACTTCAGCGTAGGTGAGGTAGCCCTGCTCCTTGCCGCGCGCAATCAATAGTTTCAATTGCGACTGACGCTCGTCCGCGATTTGAGTCGCTGTGCCTGCTGGCGCTTTTTTGATCAAGGTGGACGCCTCATAGAGAGTCTGAACATTTTAAATGCAAGCCGAGCAGTATACGATTATGGCCATTCCGTAGCCACAAATGCTTAGGCTTAAGTTGGCGCTCGGGAGCGCCCTTTGGACTTGAGTAGGCTGCTTAATTCGGCCTTTTCCTCGTAATTCAAGCCCAATTCCTCCGCTTTTTTCAATAATTCATCCATCCGGCGGCCCGGACCGTACTCTTCGAGCAGTTTCTCGACCGCCATTTTCAATTCCTTGGCCGCGGCCGCCGTATCCGCGACCAGCGGGTCCAGCGTGGCCAGTTCAGTCAATCGCTCGTATTCGGTGCGATCTCGCCATCGTTCCAGCAGCATTGCGGTGCTGGCCGAGGAGGCTGTTGCCGCCTGTTCCAGCAGCTCTTTGAGCACCGAAACACCCGCCTTATCGATGCTGCCGAGCAGCTCCGGGTCCTCGATGGCGCCGGCCGCCGCAGGGTGGTGCAGCACGAGCGTGATGGCCTGGGTAAGCAAATTTCCCCGCCCGACACTCATTCGACCGCGCTGTCGAACCGGTGGTTCCGGCGGGTTTCCGGCCCGCTTGGGCTCGCCGGCCGCGAAGAATTCCTTCAGTTTATTCGCCGGCATGCCCACCCTCGATGCCAGCCGGTCAGCCAGCATTTCGCGGTAAATGCCCTCCGGCATGCGGGCAAACAGGGGCCCGGCAAGGGCCTTTAACTTTGCGCGTCCGTCGATGTGATCCAGGTCTACATCGGCAATCAGCTGCTGCACCAGGTATTCCGAGAGCGGCAGGGCCGCTTTCATACGGTTCTCAAAGGCCTCCGCACCCTCTTCTGCGACCAAGGTGTCCGGATCGTGGCCCTCAGGCAGAAACATGAACTTGAGCTCGCGCCCATCGCGCGCCAGGGGCAGCGCGTTTTCCAGCGCCCGCCATGCCGCCTGGCGCCCGGCGCGATCGCCGTCGAAGCAGAACACGACTTCGCTGGTCATCCGGAAGATCTTGTTGAGATGTTCCTGCGTGGTCGCCGTTCCCAGCGTGGCCACGGCATAGGTGATTCCGGCCTGGTGCAGGCGCACCACGTCCATATAGCCCTCGACTACAACCAAGCGCTTGAAGTCGCCGCGAGCCTGCCGCGCCTCGTACAGCCCGTAAAGCTCGCGGCCCTTGTGAAACAGCGGCGTTTCAGGCGAGTTCATGTACTTGGGCTCGCCTTGATCGATGACGCGCCCGCCGAATCCGATGACGCGCCCGCGTGAATCGCGAATCGGAAACATCAGGCGGTCTCGGAACCGGTCGTAGAAGCCGCTGGTTCGTTCGCCGCTGCGCTCGAGAATGAGGCCCACTTGAAGCAACCGCCGCCGATCCTCTTCATGCGCGCCAAAGCGCGTAAGCAGCGCTTCCCAGGCGTCGGGCGCGAACCCTAAGCCGAATTTGGCGCAGATTTTTACGTCGAGCCCGCGCCGTTGCACATAAGCTCGCGCGCGTGGATTATCGGCCAGGTTTTGCTCGAAGAACCGCGCGGCCTGCAGCATGAGGTCATGCAAGTCGGCGCTGCCGGGATCGCGCGGCGCCTGCGCCTCGCGAGGCAGTTCGAGCCCTGCGCGCTGCGCCAGATCCGCCACCGCATCGAGGAACTCCATCTTCTCGTATTGCATGAGAAAGCCGATGACGGTGCCGTGCGCACCGCAGCCAAAGCAGTGGTAGAACTGCTTTTCGGCGCTCACTGAAAACGAAGGGGACTTCTCGTTATGAAACGGGCAACAGGCTTTGTACTCGCGGCCGGCTTTTTTGAGCGGCACCCGCGCGCTGATGATGTCCACGATGTCCGAACGCGAAACGAGTTCGTCGAGAAACGAATCTGGAATACGGCCGGTCATGGAGGGCCACGAGGACTGCTCTGGCCGGCTCCTTTAGGCTAACCGCCTAGCTTGGCTTTGATTTTTGCGCCGACCGACGCCATATCCGCGCGGCCCTGGGCTTTGGCCTTGATCAGACCCATGACCTTGCCCATGTCTTTGATGCTCGAGGCGCCGGTGGCGGCGACCGCTTCGCTGATCAGATTGTCGATTTCGGCGTCGCTCAGCGGCGAGGGCATGTAGGCCTGCAACAGCGTGATTTCCGCTGTTTCCTTGTCGACCAGATCCTGGCGATTACCGGCTTGGAACTGCACCAGCGACTCTTTGCGCTGTTTGATCATTTTCTCGAGAACGCTCAGCACCTGGGCATCATCGAGAATGATGCGTTCGTCGACTTCACGCTGTTTGATGCCGGCGGTGATCATGCGAATCACACCCAGCCGCTCCTTTTCGCCGGAGCGCATCGCTGCCTTCATATCGTCGGTAATGCGCTCTTTGAGGGTACTCAAACCGCGACCAATTCCCTAGTAGGACGGTCGCGACGGGGCCGCCGGCGGAGGACTGGCAGGCTGCTGCCCGGTGCCGCGCATGTTTTCCCGCGAAAGGCGCTTCAAATGCCGTTTAACCGCCGCGGCCTTTTTTCGCTTACGCTCTTGGGTCGGCTTCTCGTAGAATTCACGGCGCCGCAGCTCGGTGAGGACGCCCGCCTT
>Ga0210406_10002011_pt1 | contig 23729 bp, 23 predicted proteins | sample IncBWC30MmetaG_FD_155454 | JGI IMG/M metagenome (GOLD analysis project Ga0210406, IMG submission 155454) | Forest soil microbial communities from Barre Woods Harvard Forest LTER site, Petersham, Massachusetts, United States - Inc-BW-C-30-M | ecosystem: Environmental > Terrestrial > Soil >...
ACGGCGCCGGTGGGGTTGTTCGGATTGACGATCACAATGGCGCGGGTGCGCTTGGTGATGAGCGCCTCGATTTCCTCCGGATCGGGGATATGGGACTGCGCGGCGTGACACGGGTAGTGCACCGCGCGGCCCGCGTTCAAATTCACCGCCGCGGTCCACAAGGGATAGTCGGGACTGGGCACCAATACCTCATCCCCGGGATTCAGCAAGGCGCGCAACGCCAGATCGATGAGTTCGCTGACGCCGTTGCCGATGAATACCTCTTCGGCCGTAACCCCGCGCACGCCGCGCTCTTGCTGCTGCATGACCACCGCTTCGCGCGCGGGAAAAATCCCCTTCTGGTGCACGTATCCTTCGCTGTTGCGCAGGTTCTCGATCATGGCCAGGCGCATCGTCTCGGGGGTGCGGAATCCGAAGGCAAACGGATTGCCGATGTTCAAGGACACGATATCGTAACCCATGCGTTCCAGCGCCAAGGCACGCCGCGCCAACTTACCGCGAATTTCGTAGCGCACATTCGCGAGGCCATCGCTCGGCCGCACTGGTTTTCGTTGCGTCATTGGACGCTAGGATAGCGGATTCAGCGTCTCGTGCGAACGATGGCAGGCCACCCAGTGTCCGCCCGCAAGTTCGGTCAAGGGCGGATCGCTCGATGCGCACAGCGGCAAGGCATAGGGGCAACGGTCTCGAAAAGCACAGCCGGAGGCGGTCAAACCCGGCGAAGGAGATCCCTCAATGAGCGGCGTTGCGGCCGCAACCGGCGGGATTTGCGGCACGGCAGCCAGCAGAGCGCGGGTATACGGATGAACCGGCGCTGCGAACAGCGAATCGCACGATGCTATTTCGACCAGCCTTCCCAAATACATGACCATCACGCGATGGCTGAGTTGTCGTACCACCGCCAGATTGTGGCTGATGAACAGCATCGTCATGCCCGCATCGCGCTGCAAGTCCAGCAACAGATTGATGATCTGGCCCTGGATGGAGACGTCAAGAGAACTGACCGCTTCGTCGCAAATCAAGAGCTTCGGATGCAGCACCATGGCGCGGGCGATGGCGATCCGCTGACACTGGCCGCCGCTGAATTCATGCGGATAGCGGCTCGCGAGAGCTGCGCTCAAGCCGACCCGTTCCAACATCGCCGCAACCCGCTGCCGGCGCTCGGCAGCGTTCAATTCGGGCTCGAATATCTTCAAGGGTTCGCTGATGGCATCTCCCACGCTCATGCGCGGATTGAGACTGGCGAGCGGATCCTGGAAGACGATTTGCAGGTTGCGGCGCTGTGTGCGCACGACCGGCGCCGGACTCCTGAGCAAGTCCAGGCCCAGGAATTCCACGCTGCCCTGCTTGGCAAGCACCAGGCGCAAAATGGCGCGCGCCAACGTCGATTTCCCCGACCCTGATTCGCCGACGAGCGCCACGGTCTCGCCGGAAAACAAATCGAAGCTCACATCGCGCAAGGCCGCCTGCCTGCCGAAGTCCACGCGCAAATTTCGTACCTGCAGCAGCGGCTCGTTCATGACAATGGAAAATGACAGGCCACTTGACTGGTCGATGCGCCCGTCAGCAGGGGGCGCTCGGTACGGCAACGGTCGGCCGCGCGCGGGCAGCGCGGCGCGAAAGGGCAAGCCTGAAGTGCGTCGCCAGGCTGCGGCGGCTGTCCCGCGAGCGTCGGCAAGCGCGCCAGGCGCGGCCCGGACAAGCTCGGTACGCACTTCAGCAATTCCGCGGTGTAGGGGTGGCGCGGTTGGCGGAAGAGTTCAGCGGCCACCGCGTTTTCGACGATCCTGCCCGCATACATCACGAGAATCCTATCGGCGAGACCCGCAACCACGGCCAGATCATGACTGATGAGCGCGAGGGCCGTGCCCGCTTCGCCGCGCATGGCCCGCAGCAGTTCGATGATCTGCGCCTGGATGGTCACATCGAGCGCCGTGGTGGGCTCATCGGCGATCACCAAGGCGGGTCCGCACAACAGGCTCATCGCCAGCATGACGCGCTGACGCATGCCGCCCGACAATTCATGCGGGTACTGACCCAATCGGCGCTGTGGTTCCGGGATGCGCACGCGTTCGAGCATTCGGCCCGCGACATCGCGCGCCTCGGCCCACGACAGCCCTGAGTGACAAACCAGCACCTCGGCGAGCTGCGTGCCGATCCTCAAGTGCGGCGTCAGCGAGGTCATCGGGTCCTGAAAAATCATCGTGAGCTTCGAACCACGGACGCGATTGATCGCCGGCGCGGTGGCGCCCAGCAATTCCTTGCCCTCGAATCGGACGCTGCCCCTCACCCTGGCATTGCCGGCCAGTCCCATGACCGCCAGGAAAAGCTGAGTCTTTCCAGACCCGGATTCGCCGACCACGCCGACGCATTCGGCGGGCCCGATCCGCAGCGACACGCCGTCGACCGCCTCGACGGTCCCGGTTCGATGCGCGAAGCTGACACTCAGCTCATCGATGCACAGGGTCGCAGGCATGTTCAACCTTCCCTGACATCGAGTGCGTCGCGCAATCCGTCGCCAAAGATGTTCAGGCACAGCAGCAGCACGGCCAGAAAGCTCCCGGGCACCAATAGCATCCACGGCGCCGCTTCCATTTCGCCGACGCCCTCGGCGATCAGCGTGCCCAAGCTCGCGCCGGGTTCTTGAATTCCCAATCCCAGAAAGCTCAGGAAACTCTCGAACAAAATGATCTGCGGCACGGTCAGCGTGGCATACACGATAACCGGTCCGATGACGTTTGGGACCACGTGTCTTGCGATGATGCGGCTCGAACTCGCGCCCGAGGCGACCGCCGCCGCGATGTAGTCCTGCTGACGAATGCTCAAAGTCTGGCCGCGCACGATTCGCGCCATGGTGAGCCAACCGACCGCGCCGATTGAAATGAACAGCAAAGATTCGCTGCGCCCGAATATGACGGTCAAAAATATGACGAAAAAGATCAGCGGCAGGCCGCTCAAGATTTCGATGATGCGCATCATGGCCTGATCGGTTCGCCCGCCGAGGTAGCCGGAGATGGCGCCATAGCTGACACCGACCAAGATGCTGAGGATGCTCGCCACCAATCCAATGGCAATGCTGACCCGCGTGCCGGCAAGCGTCCGCGCGTAGAGATCCCGGCCCAACCGGTCGGTGCCAAACCAATGCGCATTCTGCAGGCCCGGCCGGGCAGCGACATGCAGCCAATCGAGCGTCTCGGTATTGTTCGGATTGAGCCAAGGGCCGAGCAGCGTCGCGACGACGACGGTGCAGATCACGCCCAAGGCGAGAACGGCCGCTGGATTGGCGCGCAGGCGTCGAATCGCATCGCCGGCGAATCCTCTCACTCGGCAAGCCTGACGCGAGGATCGAGCCAGGCGTAGAGAAGATCGACGATGAGCCCCATGCCGATGAGCAGCGTGGAGTAGATGATCACCATGCCGAGCACCAGTGTGTAATCGCGATTGACCGCGCCCTGCACCAGATACCTGCCGATGCCGGGCAATCCCGCGATGGACTCCACGACCAGCGATCCGGTCAGAATGGCAGCCACAGCGGGAACCAAGTAGCTCGCCACGGGAGTGAGCGCGGGGCGCAGCGCGTGACGCACGATCACGGTACGCAGCGGCAATCCCTTGGCAAAAGCGGTACGGATGTAGTGACTGCGCAATACCTCCAGCATGCTGCCCCGCGTGAGGCGCGCAATGTAAGCCAGGGGCGGCAGGGCCAGCGCGAGCACCGGCAGCGCCAGTTGTCTCAAGGATCCTGGTTCCCAACCCGCGACCGGCAACCAATGAAGATATACCCCGAAAAGAAGGCCGAGGAACGGCAACACGACAAATGCGGGAATCGCGATCCCCACCACCGCGAGGGACATCGTGGCATAGTCGGCAGCCGAGTTGTGATGGAGAGCGGCGAACGTTCCGAGCGGTACACCCGCGAACAAGGCCAGTGCCATGGCCATCAGCCCCAACTGCAATGTGATGGGAAAACCCTGGCCGATCAGTTCGGTGACCGTAAAATCCTTATATTTGAACGAAGGACCGAAATCACCGTGCAGGAGCGCCTTGAGATAGCGTCCGTACTGCACCCACACCGGTTGATCCAAGCCATATGCACTCTCGAGATTCGCCACGATCTCCGGCGGCAGCGTTTGCTCTTGATCGAAGGGACCGCCAGGCGCGGCGCGCATCAAAAAAAATGAAAGCGTGACGATGATCAACAGCGTGGGAATAGCGCCGGCCAGCCGCGTGAAGAAATAGCGCGTCATCTGCGCTCAAGTCTACTGACTGACCGCAAGGTGGACAAGCGAAGTATGGCTCCTTAAACTAAGGAGTTCACCAACCCTCGAGGCTTCATGGATTCCACTCGCCCCATCCGCGCGCTGATGCGCGGTCTTGATGCGCTGACTGTTCTCAATTTGCATGACGGTGCGACAGTCTCAGAAGTGGCTCATGAAATCCGCCTGCCGCGCACCACCGTCTATCGAATACTGGAAACCTTGTGCAACTCGGGCTTCGTGTATCGGGACAACGCCGACGAGCGCTATCGGCTGACAATTCTCGTCCGGGGCTTGAGCGGCGGATTCGATGATGAAGCCTGGGTCAACCAGATCGCCAAGCCGATAATTCACGGCTTGTGCGCCGAAATCGTCTGGCCGGTGAGCATTGCAACCCTGTCCGGCACCAAAATGATGTTGCGCGAGTCGACCGATCACAGCACTCCGCTCGCGATCGAGCGCTATTCGGCCGGCATACAATTGCCGCTGCTCGCGAGCGCGACCGGCCGCGTGTACCTGGCGAACTGTCCGCCCGTGCAGCGCGATGCGCTCATCGAAATTCTGGCACGCTCCAACAAGGAAGAGGACCGGGCGGCGCGCGATCGCAGCGGGTTGCTGCGCGTGCTGGCCGAGATAAAGTCGCTCGGCCACGCGACCGCGACGCGCACGCGCCGCCTCGTAGACGAGTACACGATCAGCGTACCGGTACCCCTGAACGACCGCGTGCTGGCTGCCCTGACCGTGCGCTTCATTGCTTCCGCGCTGCCGCTGAAGACAGGACTCGAGCGATTTCTGCCGAAGTTGCGCCAGTGCGCGGCTAAAATCACCACGGTATTCGTTGAACAACAAGCCGAGGTCCGTGCACAGACGGCTCCTCGAGCAACTGCCTAAGGAGCTTACGTGCAGAAGATCATGGTCTGTATCAAACGGGTCGTCGACTACAACGTTCGCATCCGCGTGAAGCCGGACGGCAGCGGCGTCATGCTCGACGGCGTCAAGATGAGTGTGAACCCGTTCGACGAGATCGCGCTCGAAGAGGCGCTGCGCATCAAGGAGCGCGGCGCAAACGTCGAGGTCGTCGCGGCGAGCATCGGCGTTGCCGACACCCAGCAACAATTGCGCACGGCACTGGCCATGGGCGCCGACCGGGCGATCCTCGTGCAAACCGACACCGCCGTCGAGCCGCTGACCGCCGCAAATATCTTCCTGGCTCTGGCAAAAAAGGAAAACCCGGATTTGATATTGCTCGGCAAGCAAGCGATCGATGATGACGCCAACCAGACCGGGCAGATGCTGGCCGCGATTTGGGAACGGCCCCAGGCTACCTATGCCTCGAAGATCGAAATCGCGGCCGGCAAGGCCGCGGTTACGCGCGAAGTCGACGCGGGATTGGAGACCATCGAAGTCGATTTACCTGCCGTGGTGACGGTGGATCTGCGCTTGAACGAGCCGCGTTATGTGAAGCTGCCGGACATCATGAAAGCCAAGAAAAAGCCTTTGGACGTCACGTCGCCCGAGGCCCTGGGAATCAGCCTGGGCGTATGGCTCAAGAGCGTGAAAACCGAGCCGCCGGCACAGCGCCAAAAAGGCATCATGGTCAAAACTGTGCCCGAGCTCGTCGACGCTCTCAAGAAAAAAGGATTGCTCTGATGCACAAGATACTCATCGTCGGCGAACACGACGGAAAATCATTGAATCCCGCCACCGCCAAATGCGTGACGTGCGCAGCGGGGATTCCAGACGCGGAAATCACCATCGCCCTGCTGGGCGCGGATACGTCCGCCGTTGCGGCGCAGGCCGCCGCGCTCGCCGGGGTGAAATCGGTGTTGCGCGTGGACCGGCCGGAGAATCTGCACCCGCTCGCCGCGATATTCGCGCCGCAACTCGCCGCTCTGGCGGCCGATTATTCGCATGTCCTCGGGCCGTCCACGAGCTTCGGGAAGGACTTGATGCCGCGCCTGGCGGCCCTGCTGGGCGTCCCGCAAGTCAGCGACTTGATGGCAGTGGAGAGCGCGTACCGCTTTCGGCGCCCGATCTACGCGGGTAATGCCATCGTGACGGTCGAAGCGGACTCCGCACGCAAGCTCATTGCGACGGTGCGCGTGGCTTCGTTTCAAGCCGCGCCCACCGGTGGAAGCGCCGCCATCGAATCAAAGGCTTTGAGCGTTTCTTTGCCCTCGCACACCCGCTACGTGGGGGCCAAATCGGGCTCGACCGACCGGCCGGATCTACAGACTGCCCGGCGGGTGGTATCGGGCGGCCGAGCGCTCGGCAGCGCCGAGAACTTCAAACTGCTGTTCAGCTTGGCCGACAAGCTCGGCGCGGCAGTCGGCGCCTCGCGAGCTGCGGTTGACGCGGGCTACGCACCCAATGAAATGCAGGTCGGCCAGACGGGCAAAATCATATCCCCGGAAATCTACATTGCGATCGGAATCTCCGGCGCCATTCAGCATCTGACGGGAATCAAGGATGCGCGCACCATCGTGGCAATCAACAAGGATGGCGAAGCGCCGATTTTCGAGGTCGCCGACTTTGGATTGGTAGCCGATCTCTTTCAAGCCGTGCCTGAGCTCGAGAAGCTGCTCGGAACTTGAGTACCTCGACACTGTGAATTTGAGCGGCCCGGATGGCCCCGGCGGACGGGAAGCTTCGAGGCACGGAAGAACAGGGCCTCGAAGCTTCCCGTCCGCCTGGGCCAGTCGTGCGCGACGCTCAAGTTCAAGGTGCTGGAGGACGAGTTTCGAACGGCTACCATCGGTCGGGTGACCTCAGGCGCACTCGTAGGCAAAAAGTCTCGTGTCCCCAACACCGCCGGTACGCCGGCATGTGATATGGATCGGCCTAGTTCTCGTCAGGAAGGGTAAGAAGAGTCGAGGCACTGTTGCCTTCCTGCCTCGACTCTTCTTACCCTTCCTGGCGGTCAATATCACCAGCCCTAAAGCTGCTTCAGAACGTAATCCGCGGCGGAGACTTTGAATTCGCCCGGTGCCTCGACATCGACGTGAGTGGCGACTCCGTTTTTCACGATGACGGCAAAGCGCTGGCCGCGCATTCCCATACCGAACTTGGTGCCGTCCAGTTCCAGACCCAGTGCCTTGACATAGGCGCCATTACCGTCGGCGAGCATCAGAATCTTGTCGCCGACGCCGCCATGCTTACCCCATGCATTCATGACGAACACATCGTTCACCGCGGTGCAGGCGATGGTATCGACACCCTTGGCCTTGATCTGATCGGCCAATTCCACGAACCCCGGCAGGTGCTTGGCGTCGCAGGTCGGCGTGAACGCACCCGGCACGGAGAACAACACCACGGTCTTACCCGCGAACAGCTGCTCCGTCGTCATCTTTTGCGGGCCATCCTTGGTCATGCGCGTAAACGCGCCGTCGGGCATTTTATCGCCGGCTTTGATGGTCATATGACTTCTCCTGTCCCGCTCAAGAACCGAGCTTGTCCGAATACAGTTCCCACAGCTTGAGCACGCGCGCGCTGATGTTGGGAACCGACTTGAGCTTTTCAAACGCCTTCTTTGCCTCGGCGGTGTTTTTCAGCGCTACTTGCGCGCGGCCGAGATACACATAGGCCTCGTCCAGCTGCTTGACCTGTCCTTTGCCAATGCCGCGGGTGATGGCGGTTGCCGCATTCTGGTAGTCGCCGGCGCCGAAATAGACCTCGCCGAGCTTCACGTCGAGCTGGCCGGCCGGATTCTTGGTGGCCTCGGCGTCGAGCGCGGGCAGCCCCTTCTTGTCGGCGTCCGCGCGTGTTTTCAAGGCGTTCAAGAGGCGGGTGGTGCGTTCCTTGTGCTCGTCTTTCAGGATGCCGGAACTCATCGCCTTTTCGAGCACCGCTTGTGCCTCGCCGGGCAGACCCGCATCGCCGAGTAATTGCGCCATCTCGATGTAGTCGGTATCCGCGTTCATGGAGTTGGTGTCGAACATGAGGCGGTAGATCATCCGGGTGTTGTTGTCGTCGCGCTCATCCTGGCGCTCCAGGCGAATCAGGTTGTTCCAATAAGAGGTCTTGTTGGTGAGCCGAATCAGATCGTACAGCGACGCCTTCATGCCGTTGGTGTCGTTGGCGTCGCTGGCGCATTGCAGTTTGAGCTGATACAGCACTTCTTTGGGCGGTTGGCCGGCCTTCTTGAAGGCCGCAACGGCCTTGTCGCCCCACACGGCCGAATTCTTGCAATCCTTCTGCTGGTAGTAGAGCTGAGCCATGATCAGCAGGTCTTCGTCGGTCGCGGACCCGGCCTCGGCGGCCTGCTTGCCGTATTCGATGGCCTTGGCATCTTGCTTGTTGGTCGCGGCCAATTGGAACAACAGTCGATACGTCTTGGGCAACTCGTCCGGCGTGTAGCCTCCGGTTGCCAGAGCTTGCTCATAGGCGGTTTGCGCAGACTTGAGATTGTTCAGGCGAACGTAGCAGATGCCTTTGAACTCGGCGATGGTCTTCTTATCGTAGGTGGATAGCGGGCTCTTGGTCTCCGCGGCTTCCAAATTCTTCAGCGCCTCGGACCATTGGTTGGCTTGCATTGCCTTCTGCGCGCCGGTGATCTCCTTGGCGATGACCCGGCTGATTTCCTGGCCCTTGGGTTTGTCGGCCGACAATGCCGCCGGCGAGACGGCCGCAAAGCCGACAAATGCACACAGGCACAGAACGAGCGGATGGCGGCGGATGTCGAATATCGAATGACTCATTAGCAGACCTCGCTATACAAATGTAGTTGGCTCGGCATTCAGCACGCGCCGGGGCATCTTAAGTTGGTCAAACAAACGGCGCGTATCGCCCGGAGGCGTGACGCGCCGCAAAACCACTCAGGGGTACCTTCTTAGAAGAAATCGTTATTGACGAATCCTATTTTCTTCAAGCCACGGTGCTGCAAATCAGCCAGCGTCTGGGCGACAATTTCATATTTTGCGAACTTGTCGACCGTGATATGCACTTCGGGCTGCGGGTCTTTCTGCGCCTCGGACTCGATGTAGCCCTGCAGGGTCTTGCGATCGACCGGGTTCTTGTTCCATAGCAGGGTGCCGTCGAAGTCGATCGTGAGATCGATCACTTCCGGCGGCGGCGGCGGCACGAAATTGGGCGGCGGCGGCAGCGGGTTGTCGATCTTCACCGCGTGGGTTTGATTGGGCAGCGTGATGATGAAAATGATCAGCAGCACCAGCATGACGTCGATGAGCGGCGTCATGTTGATTTCGGAATAGGATTGGCCTTCGCCGCCCCCGCCTACGCTCATGGCCATGTACTAAATCTCCTACCGTGAAGTGGGGCGATCGGGTTCGGTAATGAACGCAACCTTGCGGATACCGATCTTCTGGGTCGCCACCAGCACCTGGCCCACAAATTGATAACGAACATTCGAGTCGCCCTGAATGTGCACTTCCGGCTGCGGTTCTTGACGCGCAATGCCGCGCAGCCGCTGCAGCAGGTCTTCCTGCCCCGACAGCAGCACGGTGTTCCAGTAAATGGCGCCTTGCTTGTCGACCGCGATGGTGATGTTTTCCGGACGGGTCTGCGTGACCAGATTGGTTGCCTTCGGCAACGTCAGCGGCACCTGATGCAAAATGACCCGAATGGTGATGATGAAAATGATCAGCAGCACCAACATCACGTCCACCAGCGGCGTGACGTTGATGTCCGACATCGCAGTGCCTTCTTCGTCCGGTCCACCTACGTGCAAAGCCATGGTGACCTGTTCCTAGCGAGCGATCGCGGCCGCGGAGGGCTTCACGCCGGCCGACGGCGGCGGCTTATCCATGCCAAGACCCATCTTCACACCGGAGATCAGGTAGGCATGCAGCTCGTGCGTAAAGTGGCTGACCCGTTCTTGCACCGTCTTATTGCGGCGCAATAGAACGTTGTAGCCCAGCACCGCAGGTACGGCGACGACCAAGCCGATGGCGGTCATGATCAAGGCCTCACCGACGGGGCCGGCCACCTTGTCGATCGAGCCCTGTCCGGAGACGCCGATCGCGATGAGCGCGTTGTAAATGCCGATGACGGTGCCCAGCAGTCCGACGAACGGCGCCGTCGCACCGACCGATGCCAGCACCGGCAGGCCGGTTTGCAGGCGGCTGATGATGGCGTCCGCCGTTCGCTGCAGCGACTCGGTGATCCATTCGCTGGTGCCGATCGCCCCCGAAAGCCGCGTCTTGTTGACCTCGTGATACTCGTAGGCTTGTTTGCCCGTCTCGGCGAGCGCGCGGAACGGATTGGAACCGCCCTTCAGCTTGCTGATGGCATCGGTGAGGGTGGTGGACGACCAGAATTCTTTTTCAGCCTCTATAGCCTGAAGCCGCAGCCGGCGTTGGTCAAAGAACTTGGTGATCATGATGAACCACGTCATCAGCGACATAATCAGCAACACGGCGAGGATCGATCTGCTGACGATATTGCCATTGGCAATCAGCGCACCTAGGCCATATGGATTCTCAACAACTGTCTCTTGCATTGACCGATTCCCTCTACTTATAAAAGCTTAATAATAATGGAATGAGCTAAAACCAAAGTCGTTTATCAATCAACGGCTACTTGCCCGTCAACTTCCAGGTGATCTTGAATGGGAAAGTCCCCTCCACAGGCTTGCCGTCTTCCATGGCCGGGCCCATCTTTTGTCCCTTGACTCCCTTCAAACATGCGTCGTCCAACCGCGGGAAGCCCGAACTCGTTTGAACCGTGGCGTCCAGAATCTGTCCGCTGGCAGCCACCTTCATCATCAGAACGCAGCTACCCTCTTCACCGGCGCGCTTGGAGGCGTCGGGATAGTATTCCTCGCCAATCTTGAACGGGTGCTTACTGTCGTATCGCGGTGGCGTCACCGTGTGCTGCACCGGGGCGGCCACCACGGGCGCCGGCGGCGGCGTCTTCACTTGCGTCACCACCGAAATTGCGTTGGTTTCCGGCGGCGCGGCCTGGATGTCGACGAATTCCGGAGGCGGGACGTAAGGTTTGATTTCTTCGAGCTTCGGCGGGGGCGGCGGCGGCTTGTCGACGTCTTTGGGTTTTTCGATCTGGGCAATTTCAACCGGAGGAATAATATGCTGAACCAGCTGACCGGCTAACCCGGAATAGAATCCCCACACCATGACGACGTGTATGAGGATGACGACAATGAGGGCAGCGCCCCGTTTGCCGGAGAATAACGAAGGTTGTTCGTAATACATAAGTCTATGCGGCCCTACCCCTGACTTGATCTTGCGCATCGCGCACGCCGTCAACTTGCGGCTGGTTTTCCCAGCAGCTTCTCAGCAAGTTCCCTTCGGCAAGTAAATAAGACTGACACATATCCCGCCCGAACTGCAAGCGCGATGTAAGTCTAGAAAGACTCGTCTCGGCGTCAGACTTTATGAGGTCTTGGCGACTTTCGACGCAATTTTCGGAAGATCGGTCACCGCTCCCAATGAAGCGCTGCTGACTTCCCGGGAATACTTCGCCAAGGCTCCCCGCCGCGCGTAGGGTTTCGGCGCCTTCCAAGATTTTCGGCGGCGTTTGAGCTCCGCGGCGGCTACGTGCAGGGTGATTTCACGGCGTTGCGCATCGATCGTGATCGCATCCCCGGTCTTCACCAGGGCCAACGGACCGCCGAGCGCCGCTTCCGGCGAAATATGTCCCACCACGAAGCCATGACTGCCCCCGGAGAATCGCCCGTCCGTGATGAGCGCAACCTCTTTTCCCAAGCCTTTTCCCATGATGGCGCTGGTGGGACTCAGCATCTCACGCATGCCGGGGCCGCCTATTGGACCTTCGTGCCGGATCACGACGACATCGCCGGCCTTCACTGCGCCGCTCAAGATTCCCTGCAGCGACTGCTCTTCGCTATTGAACACGCGGGCTTTTCCCGCAAAAATCAGGCCCTCTTTGCCTGTAATCTTTGCAACGGCACCCTCGGGGGCAAGATTTCCGTGCAACACCACCAAGTGGCTGTCCTTTTTGATCGGATCGCTCAAGGGCCGTACGATCGCCTGATCGTCGGGATACGCGGCCACACCTTGAAGATTTTCGGCCAGCGTGGCGCCCGTTACCGTCAAGCAATCGCCATGCAGCAAGCCCGCCTCGAAGAGGGTCCTCATCAAGGGTTGGATGCCGCCGATCGCCACCAGTTCCGACATCGAATACCGGCCGCTCGGCCGCAAATCCGCCAACACCGGCACGCGCTTGCCAATGCGCGTGAAGTCGCCGAGTTTCAACTTCACGTTCGCCGACGATGCAATTGCCAAAAGGTGCAGCACAGCATTGGTTGAGCCGCCGAGCGCGATCACCACGGTAATGGCGTTTTCCAAGGACTCGCGCGTCACGATTTGACGAGGTGTAATGCCGCGGCGGATCAGGTTGACGGCTGCGGCACCGGCTCGCTCGCAATCATCGCGCTTTTGACTCGATATCGCGTCTTGCGCCGAGCTGTTCGGCAAACTCATTCCCATTGCTTCGATGGCGGATGCCATTGTATTGGCCGTATACATCCCTGCGCAGGCACCCGGTCCTGGGATCGCGGTGCGCTCGACAAATTTGAGCTGCTGCTCGGTTACGGTTCCCTGGGCATGGCCTCCCACGGCCTCGAAAACGGAAACAATGTCGCGTTTGTCGGTCCCGGGGCGGATCGTGCCGCCGTACACAAAAACCGCCGGACGATCGAGCCGCACGAGCGCCATCATGCAGCCGGGCATGTTCTTGTCGCAGCCGCCGATGGCCACGACGCCGTCAAAGCCTTGCGCGCCCACGACCGTCTCGATCGAGTCCGCAATGACCTCGCGCGAAACCAGCGAATAGCGCATGCCGGGCGTGCCCATGGAAATCCCGTCGGAAACTGTGATCGTGTTGAAAGTAACGGCTTTGGCGCCCGCCCGATCCGCTCCCGCCGCCACCAGGCGTGCCAGCTCATCGATGTGCATATTGCAGGGCGTTAAGTTGCTCCAGGTCGATGCGACACCCACCTGGGGCTTCTCGAAGTCGGCATCGCCAAAGCCCACCGCGCGCAGCATCGAGCGGCTCGGCGCCTGCTTCAGCCCATCGACCACCAGCCGCGAATGGCGGCGGGCGTCGACCGCGGTGGTTTTCCTGGGCATGCCGGTAAGCTTACGCGATGCCGTAGCGCTCAACCAAGTAGCGATAGACGCCTCGCAGTGCCTGAGCCTCGGCGCCGACGCCGCGGCCGGGCCGGTCCTTGGAATTCCATGCGAACAAATCGATATGCACCCATGGCGATTCGGTGACGAAGCGCTTCAAGAACAAGGCGCCGAATATCGCACCTGCAAAAGTCGAGGACGCGACGTTGTTCAAATCCGCAATTTTACTGGCGAGTTCGTCTTCATAGCCGGCCCACAACGGCATGGGCCACAGCGGATCATGCTCGGCGGCGGCCACCCGCGCCAGTTCAGCCACTACGCGCTCGTCGTTGCCGAACAGAGCCGGAAGCTCAGGCCCCAGCGCGACTCGCGCGGCGCCCGTGAGCGTGGCGAAGTCGATGATCAGATCGGGATGTTCCGCATCCGCAAACGCCAGGGCGTCGCATAAAACCAGCCTGCCTTCCGCATCCGTGTTGCCCACCTCGACCGTGAGGCCTTTGCGTGTCGCGAGCACATCGCCGGGCCGGTAAGCATTGCCGCTGATGGCATTCTCCACCGCCGGCACCAGCACGCGCAGCTGCGCACGGATTTGGGCGCTCATCAGCAAGTGTCCGAGCGACAGCGCTATCGCGGCGCCCCCCATGTCTTTTTTCATGAGAGCCATGCCCGAGCTCGGTTTGATATCCAGGCCTCCGCTGTCGAAACAGACCCCCTTCCCGACCAGCGTTACGCGTGGATAGGCATCCCCGCCGCGCGGGATCCAACGCAACTCAACCAGGCGCGGCGCCTCGCTGCTGGCGCGACCCACGGCGTGAATCGCCGGAAAGTTTGCGGACAACAAATCCAGCCCGACCCATTCCTTGAATGCAGCCTGATGGCGATCCGCAACCTGGCGCGCGGCGGCAGCCAATTGCGGGGGACCGAAATCGCCCGCCGGCGTGTTGATCCAGTCTCGCGCCATGCGCAGCGACTCCGCCGCATGCACGACGAATTCCATATCGGCGGTCGCCGGCGGGTCCAGGCTCGCCGTTTCGCTCTTGGAGGAGCGGTATCGGTCGAAGCGATAGGCGCCGTATGCGAAGCCCAATGCCAGCTGCGTGGCTTCCGGCGCACTGAATTCTTGCGCGAGACGAAAACGGCGCGCGGGCAGTCTTTCGACCAATCCCGCCGCATGCCAAATCGACAGCGCGCCAAGGCGCTTGCCCAGACCTGCCGCGGCGCAGGCAACCCCGCCGTCGGAAGTCGGCAGCAACACGACGCGATGCTTTTCGGCCTTGAAGTTCTGCTCGATGAGCCATTGCCGCGCGAGCGGCGTCTGGCGCTCACGCCAGGCATCGATTTCATCCTCGTATAACAACCACAAGGGAGTCGGGTAATTGCCGCCAAGATTCATGAAAAACGACTCCTCACCACCACGCACCGATGCCTTGCGGGCGAATCCGATAGCTTAGCGTGATTCTGCGCATGCTATATTTTAACTCCACGCGGACTGCGGCGCAGTACTGGTCGTCCTCGTCCCTTCGCTCAAATGGAATCAGGAGATTTTGGATGCGTTTGTACTCGCAAAAGGACGTCGACAAAAAGGCACTGCGCGGCGCGCGCATCGCGGTTCTCGGCTACGGCAGTCAGGGGCGCGCGCACGCGCTCAATCTGCGAGATAGCGGCTACGACGTGGTGGTGGGCGTGCGCAAGGGCCGCAGCTGGACCCAGGCGAAGAAGGATGGGCTGCAGGTCGCGGAAGCCGCGGCCGCCGTCAAAGGCGCGCAATTGATCGCCATGTTGGTCCCCGATCTGACTCAAAAACCCTTGTACGCCGAGCTGCACAAGCTCATTGAAAAAGACGCCACGCTGCTGTTCGCGCACGGCTTCAATATTCATTTCAAGCAGATCAAACCGCGCAAGGATCTGGATGTCGTATTGATTGCGCCGAAGGGGCCGGGGGATCTCGTGAGGCGCCAATACCAGCAGGGACGCGGCGTGCCCTGCCTCATGGCGGTCGCGCAGAATCCTTCCAAGCGCGCCAAAGCCAAGGCGCTGGCGTATGCCGACGGCATCGGCGGAACGCGCGGCGGCGTTCTTGAAACGACTTTTGGCGAGGAGACCGAAACCGATCTGTTCGGCGAGCAGGCGGTGCTTTGCGGCGGCGCGACGGAATTGGTCGTGAAGGGCTACGAAACGCTCGTGGAAGCCGGTTACCAGCCTGCGGTGGCCTACTACGAGTGCCTGCATGAACTCAAATTGATCGTGGATCTGTTGCATGAGGGGGGCATCACGAAAATGCACCGTTTCATCAGCGAGACCGCGAAGTACGGCGACCTGACGCGCGGACCCCGCATCGTCAACAAGGCCACCAAGAAGGAAATGCGCAAAATCCTCGCGGAAATTCAGCAAGGAAAGTTTGCGCGGCAATGGATCGCGGAAAACAAGGCGGGTCGGCGCAAATACTCAAAACTGCTGAAGGCGGATCTGACGCACCCGATCGAAAAGGTGGGTGCGCAACTGCGCGCGCGCATGCCCTGGTTGGAAGCCGGCTGAAGCCTGGCGCGCATGACGGCGAGCACGTTATTCGACAAGGTTTGGTCGGCGCACGAAGTGGTCGCGGAGTCGCCCGATACGCCGGCGGTTCTCTATATCGACCTGCACCTCATTCATGAAGTGACGACCCCGCAAGCGTTCAGCATGCTGCGGCGGCACGGTCTGCCGGTCCGCCGCCCCGATCGGACGCTCGCGACCATGGATCATTCGACCCCCACCCAAAGCGCGCAGGTGTTTGGATCCGTGCCGATCAAGGTGGATGCCGCCGCCAGGCAAGTGCGCCAGATGGAAGAGAACGCCGCCGCATTCGGCATCGAACTCTTCGGCATGCGCGACGCGCGCCGCGGCATCGTGCACATCATCGGGCCGGAACTTGGGCAGACGCAGCCGGGCATGACCATTGTGTGCGGCGACAGCCACACCAGCACCCATGGGGCCTTTGGCGCCCTCGCCTTCGGCATCGGTACCACCGAAGTCGGCCACGTGTTTGCCACGCAAGCACTATTGCAGCGCAAACCCAAGAGCCTTGCCGTGAATATCGAGGGTCGGTTGCAGCCGGGCGTCACGGCAAAGGACCTGATTCTGGCCATCATTGGTCAGATCGGCGTATCGGGCGGCACCGGCTACGTCTTGGAATATCGCGGCTCGACGGTGCGCGCCCTGTCCATGGATGAACGCATGACGGTCTGCAATATGTCGATCGAGGCCGGAGCGCGCGCGGGCATGATTGCGCCGGATGAGGTCACGTTCGAATACTTGAAGGGCAGGCCGCGGGCCCCTCAAGGCCGAGACTGGGACTCCGCGGTCGCGCGCTGGCGCACGCTCGTGTCGGATCCGGCCGCCCGATTCGACGCCTCCGTCGACGTTCATGCCGAGCGCATTGAACCGATGATCACGTACGGCACGAACCCCGGCATGGTCGTGCCGATCGGCGCTGCGATCCCCGACAAGAAGGGCGATGAGGTATTCGACAAGGCCATGCGCTACATGGGATTTCGCGGCGGCGAGCCCATGCTGGGCAAACCCGTGAACGTGGTTTTTATCGGCAGTTGCACCAATGGACGCCTCGAGGACCTGCAGGCCGCGGCGCGAATACTCAAAGGACGCAAGGTTGCCCAAGGCGTGCACCTGCTCATCGTGCCGGGCTCGCAGCACATCAAACAACAGGCGGAAGCGTCCGGCCTTGCGGAGATTTTCAAAGCCGCCGGCGCGGATTGGCGCGAATCCGGCTGCTCGATGTGCCTCGGCATGAACGGCGACACCGTGGCCGCCGGGCAATATTCGATCAGCACCAGCAATCGCAATTTCGAAGGCCGCCAGGGAAAGGGGGCGCGGACGCTGCTGGTCAGTCCGCTGACCGCCGCGGCCAGCGCCGTCATAGGCCGGGTTGCCGACCCGCGCGAGCTGCTGTAATGCAGCCGTTGAGGCGCATCGCTTCGCGAACGGTCGTCATCGCCTCCAGCGATATCGACACCGACCAGATCATTCCCGCGCGGTTTTTGACCACCACCGGCAAAGAAGGCTTAGGGCAACAACTGTTTGCCGATTGGCGCTACCACGCGGATGGCTCGCCGCAGCGGGAATTCGTGCTGAATCGACCCGAAGCACAGGGCGCCGAAATCCTGGTCGCCGGGCGCAATTTCGGCTGCGGCTCTTCGCGCGAGCACGCCCCTTGGGCGTTGCTCGATTATGGCTTTCGCGCCGTCATCAGCACGGAGATCGCGGATATTTTTCGCGGCAATTCTCTCAAGAACGGTTTGTTGCCCATCGTCGTCGACGAGCGGACATCCCAATGGCTGCTGCATCACCCGGGCGCGGAACTCGATATTGACCTCGAGTCCGAGCGGTTGACCTTGCCGACCGGCGCATCGATTCGCTTTCCCATCGAGCCCTTCGCGCGCCATTGCCTGTTGAACGGTCTGGACGAACTCGGCTACCTGCGCAGCAAACTCGCCGATATCGAGCGGTTTGAAGCGGCACGCGTCGAGGCGGCGCGCGTCGAGGCGGCGCACGTCGAAGCGGCGCACGCCAAGGCTCCCGTCTGAGCGCTGCGGGCTCCCCGTGAAGGCGATGATTGCCGTGTTCGCGGGCGATGGCATCGGCGCGGAAGTCACGGCCGAAGCCGTGCGCGCCCTCGAGAAGGTGGCGACGCGATTCGGTCATCGGTTCGAGTTCGAGTCAGGGCTCCTGGGCGGCGCCGCCATCGATGCGACGGGCGAGCCGTTGCCGCCGGCCACCCTTAGCTTGGCCAAGCGGGCGGACGCGATATTGCTGGGAGCGGTCGGCGGCCCACAATGGTCTGACCCGAACGCGAAGATCCGGCCGGAACAGGGCCTGTTGCAGCTGCGCAAGGCGTTGGGCCTTTTTGCCAATCTGCGCCCCGTGGTGCCCCACCCTGCGGTGCTCGACGCCTCGCCGATCAAAGCGGATCTGCTGCGCGGTGTGGACATCATGGTGGTGCGTGAACTCACGGGCGGCATCTATTTCGGCGAGAAATCCCGCACGGCGACCGAGGCGGTCGATGTCTGCCGCTACAGCGTGTTCGAAATAGAACGCGTGGTGAGGCTCGCGGCACACCTGGCGCGCGGCCGCCGCGGAAAATTGACTTCCGTGGACAAGGCCAATGTCCTCGAGACCTCCCGCCTTTGGCGTTCCACGGTGAATCTAATCATGCCCGCGGAATTTCCGGACGTGACGCTCGAGCACATGCTGGTGGACTCGGCGGCCATGCATCTGTTGCAGCGGCCGCGCGACTTCGACGTCATCGTCACGGAAAACATGTTCGGCGACATTCTCACCGATGAGGCCTCCATGCTGGCCGGGTCCATGGGGCTGCTGCCGTCGGCATCGCTGTCCGCGGCATCGCGCGGCGGTGTGTTCGAACCCATCCACGGATCCGCACCGGACATCGCCGGCCGCGGCATCGCCAACCCCTATGCGGCGATCTTGAGTGCCGCGATGCTGCTGCGACACTCCTTGGCGCTGCAGGACGAAGCGCTCGCGCTTGAACGCGCGGTCGATCGCGCCATCGGCGCCGGCACACTCACGGCCGATCTCGCCCCTCCCGGCAAAGCCTTTACGACGCGCGCAGCTGCCGATGCGGTGCTGGCCGCGCTGTAGCGGCGCGCGTGAGACCCGCCTCCAGATCCGCCACCAGATCCGCGGCGTCTTCGATTCCCACCGAGACGCGCAGCAGTCCGGCGCTGATCCCCGCTCGCAGCCTGGCCGATTCCTCCATGCCGGCGTGCGTCATGCTCGCCGGATGTGCAATCAGGCTCTCGACGCCGCCCAGGGATTCGGCCAGCGTAAAGCACGACAGGCCGGTGAGAAAAGCCGCGATCGCCGCTTCGCCGCCGGCGAGTTCGAAACTCAACATCGCGCCGAAGCCGCTTTGTTGCCGGCAGGCGATGTCGTAGCCCGGATTGCCGGCAAGACCCGGATAGTAGACCCGCAGCACTTCCGGATGCCGTGTCAGGAATTCAACGATGCTCGCGGTGTTCTCGGCATGTACGCGCATCCTCGCGTGCAGGCTGCGCACGCCGCGCAGCGTGAGAAAGCTGTCGAACGGCGCCCCGGTCACGCCGATGGCGTTGGCCCACCATGCCAGGTTTTGGTGCAGTTCCCCGGTCGCCGCAATCACGGCTCCGCCGACCACGTCGCTGTGGCCATTCAAGTACTTGGTCGTCGAGTGCATCACGTAATCGGCGCCGAGCGACACGGGCTGCTGCCAGATGGGGGACAAAAACGTATTGTCGACGGCCGCCAATGCGCCGGCCGCATGCGCGGCGTCGGTGATCGCGCGAATGTCGACCACGCGCAGCAACGGATTGCTCGGAGTCTCGATCCACACCAGCTTGGGCTTGAGCTCGAGCGCCGCGCGCAGTTCCGCCGGATCACTTTGGTCCACAAAATGCGCGACGATATTGCCCTTCGCATGCAGCGCGGTGAGCAGCCGATACGTGCCGCCGTAACAGTCGTACGGCGCGACGACGCGCGCCCCGGCGGGCAGCGTTGCCAGGATCAGGGTAATGGCGGCCAATCCCGTACAGGTCACGATGGCGCCGGCGCCGCCTTCCAGATCCGCCAACGCAGCGGCAAGCTGGTCGCGCGTCGGATTGCCGGAGCGCGTGTAGTCGTATTGGCGCGGCTGCCGATAGCCTTGAAAGGCGAAATTCGTCGACAGATAGATCGGCGGCACCACCGAACCGTGGTGCGTATCGGACTCGATACCGGCGCGAACCGATCGGGTCGCGATGTTCTTGGATGTGGCATTGCTGCTCATGGCTGCTGCTCCGCAAGGGCGTGCTTGATAATGGGTGTGAGGGCCGCTCCTTCTTTCAGGAAGGCGTCATGGCCAAATATGGAATTGATCTCGATCAGCTGGCGCGGACCGTTCAAGCGCGCGGAAAGTGCCTGCATGTCGTTGAAGGGCACCAGCTGATCTTCCCGCACGGCAATCAACGTCGCCCGTGTATGGACCTGGGTGGCATCCATCTCGTGCAAATCGATCGATTCGCTCAAGGTCAAGAAAGATTCGGCGCGGTACTTCTGCACATAGTCGTCGCCGCGCGCGAACAAATAGTCTTCAATCGGAAACCGAAAGCGATCGGCCGTGCGTTTCGGCGCTCCTCCGAACCTGATTGCAAACTCGATGGGGCTGCGATACGTGGCCATCGCCAGCGCCCGGGCGAGCTTGAGGCCGGCCGAACCGTCGCCGCGTGCGATGGCCTCACGCACGATTTGGCGCTGCACACTGCGCCAGGCGGTCGAGAGCACCTGCGAGCGGTCGGCGGCGCTCAACACGACAATGTGATCCACGAGCTCCGGATAGCGCTCGGCAAAACACAGCGCCACCATACCGCCGTACGAGGCGCCGACGATGGCATGCAGCGACCGCAATCCAAGGTGGCGGACGATCTGACTCAATGCCCGGGCCTGATCATAGGAACTGATCGGCGGAAATTGGCCCCCGACGCTGGGGGTCGCGCTGTCGCCGCGGCCGCCGATGTAGTCGATTCCCAACACCAGATACTGCCGCGTGTCCACGCCCTGCCCGGGACCCACCATCTCGGGCCACCACCCTTCGCCCGGCATACCGGTGACGATTCGATGCGCGGAAATTCCGCCCAGCACGACGACAACCGGTCCCTGTTCGTTTCCCACCAGACGAAACGCGACGCGCGCATCCGGCAGGGCGTCGCCGTAATGCAAATCGAAAGGCGCGAGACGCAAGGTCTCGTCGATTGGATTGAGAGAATTTTCGGCCACGATCCTGAAAAGCTCCTTAAGGCGACTACCCCTGGAGCATCGGCTCGTAGCCCATTGAAGTCGCGGGAAACCCGCGCAATCGGCTGCCCATCTACCGGATCCGCGCCATTCGCAGCTCCGCAGGAGTTGGCACCGTTCCCAGTCTCTACCAAATGAGAAAACTGGGGTGGTTGCCCCGGCTTCTAAGGGCCTTTCCCTCAGCCGGTCTAGATAAGCCGTTGAATCTTAGGCAGATGCAGCCGGCGCGTCAAGCATTTTACCGCGGATCGCTTGCATGGCTTTTATCAATGTATTAATGTAATAGTGCGTTAATACAGAATTGAACCTAATGCAGGCGAGGACAGGACTTGAAAACCAACCGCGCGGTGACTCAGCGGCAGGAACAGCAGCACGAACGGTCGTTGTGCGCGGCGATCCTGGCGCTGCGCTCAATGGATGAATGCCGGAGTTTTTTCCGCGACCTGTGCACCCCCGCCGAGCTGCAGGCGATGGCGGATCGTTGGGCCGTGGTCGAGCTGCTGGAGCGCGGCCTGCCCTATCGCGAAATTCACAAGCAAACCGGCGTGAGCGTCACGACCATCGGCCGCGTCGCCCGCTATCTCGTGGCGGGCAATGGCGGCTACCGAGCGGTGACCGAGCGGTTGAAACTCAATGGGTAGCGGCAATGGCAGCGGCGATTCGATGCGCCTCAAGATCGCGGTTCAAAAGAACGGCCGCCTCACCGACAGCTCATTGGATTTGCTGTCGCGCTGCGGTCTCAAGTACAGCCGCGGCAAAGATCAGTTGATGTGCTACGGCGAAAACATGCCGCTCGACGTGCTGTTCGTTCGCGATGACGACATCCCCGATTTGGTGCAGGAAGACGTTTGCGACCTGGGGTTGGTCGGCTTGAATGTCGTCGAGGAGAAGCGCCTGGCGTTCGAGGCGCGCAACATCGGCCCGTTGTTCGATACGGTGCAGCTGCTCGATTTCGGCCGCTGCAGGCTGTGTATCGCCGTACCCGACGGCTTCGACTATCAAGGCCCGCATTCCCTGCAGGGCAAGCGCATCGCGACCACCTATCCGCACATTCTGGCGCGTTTTCTCAAACAGCATGGTCTCACGGCCGAGGTGGTGGTGCTGTCGGGCTCGGTTGAGATCGCACCCCGGCTCGGCCGGGCAGACCTGATCTGCGATTTGGTTTCCACCGGATCGACGCTCGCGGCGAATCATCTGCGCCATGCCCAAACCGTCCTGGAGAGTCAGGCTGCGCTGATCCGCACACCGATGCCGATACCGCCGGAAAAACAGGAGTGGACGCGCCGTTTGCTGATGCGCATCGATGGCGTGGAACAGGTCAAGGGGAGCAAGTACATCATGCTGCATGCGCCTCGCTCGGCCCTGGCAGCGATCGCGAAATTGCTGCCGGGCAGCGAGGCGCCCACCGTCATTCCGCTGGAAGGTTTGGGCGATCGCGTCGCGGTGCATGCCGTGTGCCGCGAAAATGTCTTCTGGGAAACTCTCGAGGACTTGAAGGGCGCCGGCGCCACTTCCGTTTTGGTGCTGCCGGTCGAGAAAATGCTGGCCTAGGCACGAATCCGCGATCATGATCATTCTCGACTGGAACAGCCTGTCAAGCGCACAGCGACGCGAAGCCTTGCAGCGCCCGGCGGCTGAAGACAGCGCGCGAATCACGGCCGCCGCGCGCGACATCATCGAACGCGTGCGCCGCGAAGGTGATGCCGGGCTGCTCGCGCTCACTGAACAATTCGATGGTGTGCGGCTCGAAGCGCTGCAGGTGACGCGGCAGGAGTTTGCCCATGCCGACCGCGCAATCACCGCCGGCCAGCATGCGGCAATCGAGCGTGCGATCGACAACATCCGCCGCTTTCATGCCGCGCAATTGCCGCCGGCGCTGCGCCTCGAGACTTCGCCCGGCGTGATCTGCGAGCGCCACAGCGTGCCCATCCGCGCCGTCGGTCTGTACGTGCCGGCCGGTTCCGCTCCCTTGCCCTCCACGGCCATGATGCTCGCCGTGCCGGCCACGCTGGCCGCTTGCCCCGTGAAGGCGATGTGCACGGCCCCCGCATCTACCGGCGCCGCGAATCCCGCCGTGCTGGTTGCCGCGCGCAAGGCCGGTGTTGAGGAAATTTTCAAAGTGGGCGGCGCGCAAGCCATCGCGGCCATGGCCTACGGCAGCGAATCCATTCCGAAGTGCGACAAGGTATTCGGCCCCGGGAATGCCTACGTGACCGCGGCGAAAATATTGGTGGCGCAGGCAGGAGGGGCGGCGCTCGACCTGCCCGCAGGCGTCAGCGAAGTCATGGTCATCGCGGACGAAGAAGCCCGCGCAAATTTCGTGGCCGCGGATCTGCTGGCGCAGGCCGAACACAGCCCTGAGGCGCAGGCCATCCTCGTGACGACGGAACCGGCACTGGCTGAGGCGGTAGGCCGGGAGGTCCGGCGCCAAAGCGGGCTGCTGTCGCGCCAGTCGATTCTCGCGCAGTCGATCGAGGCGATGCGCCTGATCGTGGTTGACACGCTGCAAACCGCGTTCGACATCGCCAATACTTACGCACCGGAACATCTGATCCTGGAGATTCGCGAGCCGCGCCCGTCGGTG
>Ga0210406_10002012_pt1 | contig 23727 bp, 25 predicted proteins | sample IncBWC30MmetaG_FD_155454 | JGI IMG/M metagenome (GOLD analysis project Ga0210406, IMG submission 155454) | Forest soil microbial communities from Barre Woods Harvard Forest LTER site, Petersham, Massachusetts, United States - Inc-BW-C-30-M | ecosystem: Environmental > Terrestrial > Soil >...
GGCTGCTGGCGGCGGGAGCGTTGCTGGAGGCGCTCTACCTGCGGATGCACAGCCTGTATTACCTGAAAAACCACGCGATTGCGTTTATGGTGCTGGCGCTGGGGGCCGGGATAGTTTACCTGATTGCCTTGTACGGATTCGACCACACACGGGCGTCTCGCGTGTCCTTTATTTTACTCATTTTTGCGGCGCTTGTATTCCGCGCCACCCTCTGGCCGATGGAGCCCACGCTTTCCGACGATTTGCAGCGTTACCGCTGGGACGCCAAAGTCCAGGCCAACGGTTGGAACCCGTACGCGATTGCGCCGCAGGATCCGCGCCTCGCTTCGTTGCGCGATCACTACTACGAAATCATGCCCGGGCGCGAAACGCCAACCATCTATCCTCCCGCGACTGAACTGCTTTATCGCGCCAGCTGGAAATTCTTTCCCGGCCCGACTGCGTTCAAAGTTCCATTCGCAGCCGCCGATGTTCTCGTGCTGCTGCTCTTGGCATGGATTTTCCGCGAAGAAAAAGATCGCGACTTCCGTGTCGCCGTTTATGCGTGGAATCCGCTGGTCATTGTAGAGTTTGCCGCTAGCGGCCACAACGACGTTCTGGCGCTGCTCGGAATCGTCGCCGGCCTGGCCCTGGTGAAGAAGCGCCCGGCGCTGGCCAGCGCGTCGATCGCACTGGCCGCCATGGCCAAAATTTTCCCGGCCGTGCTGCTGCCCGTCTGGATACGCCGCGCAGGCTGGCCGGAAAGGCGCTCAGGATGGTGGGCGGTCGCGCTCGTCGTTGCCGTATCTTTGCTTTTGATTGTGCCCTACTGGGATGGACTGGGGGCAATGCGTGCAGACCTGGCGCATTACGAAGCAAACTGGAAAAACAATCACGCCAGCCTGTACACGATCATCGACTGGGTAACAGGCGGCGGTACCCGAATTTCTGGGCTGATTTCAGCCGCAGCGATCTGGGGGCTTGCCTTCTGGCTGGCGTGGAAGCGTGCCAAGCCTGCTCGCGCGGCCTACCTGCTGATCGGTACCAGCCTCGTGTTCTGGCCCAATGGCTATCCCTGGTATTTCACGTGGATCATCCCGCTATTATGTTTTTTCCCGAACCCGGCCTGGTTGCTTCTTACCGTGCTGCAATTCTTGTCCTACAAGGTCCTCATCGGGTACGGGATTCTTGGCCAATTTAAATTCGATCCGCTGATGCAGTGGCTGGTCTACGTCCCGTTCTACGTTTTACTCATCGGCCAGTACCTCGCGCGACCAGTTCGGCCGGAATCTTGAGAATAATTCATGAGTTCAGGGGATGCCAATGGAAAGCGCCACTCATAAAGGAGAGAAAGGAACACTCGCCGAGATAGCGAAACAATTTCTGCGGCTCGGCTTCATCGCCTACGGCGGGCCGGCGGCTCATGTCGCCATGATGGAAGAGGAATTCGTCGGGCGCCGCAAATGGTTGACACGCGAAAGATTTCTCGACCTGGTTGGCGCCGTCAGCCTGCTGCCCGGCCCGAGCTCCACCGAGTTGGCGATCTATCTTGGAGAAATTCGTGGCGGAATCGCGGGGCTTATCGTTGCCGGCGCATGCTTTATCCTGCCGGCCGCGTTTCTTGTCACAGCGCTGGCCTGGGCTTACCTGAAATTCGGCACGCTGCCGCAAGTGGCAGGCCTGCTCTTCGGGATCAAGCCGGTTGTTGTAGCGCTGATTGCCCAAGCCGTCTGGAGTCTGTGAAAAACGGCGCTGCGCAATGTGCCTCTCTCCGCGCTTGCCCTCGCCGTCGTTTTGCTCGCGATGGTGGGTGTTCCCGCTGTGTGGCCGCTGATTGGCGCCGGGTTTTTTTGGATGGCGCTTCGAGAGGGAAGCGATTCGCCGGCAACCGTGCAGCCCTCGGCGCCTGGATCGGTCTGGGAACCGGTAGCGCCGGCGGGGCGCTTGGCACCATGCCGATCCTTTTTTATTTTTTTAAAATTGGAGCGATCCTTGTCGGCAGCGGCTACGTGCTCTTACCGGTGTTGCGCTCCGACCTGGTGGTGAAATTCCACTGGCTCAGCGATTCGCAACTGCTCGACGCGGTTGCGGTCAGTCAGGCGACGCCCGGTCCGTTTTTCACTGTGGCCACGTTCATCGGTTACACCCTGGCCGGATGGAAAGGCGCGGCGCTCGCTACGCTGGGGATGTTTCTGCCGGCATTCGTTTTCGTGGCCGTCACCTCCGGATTTCTGCCGAAGCTGCGCAAATCGCCGTTCGCCGCCGCATTTCTGGATGGCGTCAACGCCGCCGCTGTCGCGCTGATGGCCTACGTTGGCTTGCAATTTGGTCGAGCGGCGTTGATAAACATTCCGGCTGTTATTCTTGCAGTGCTCAGCGCCGTGCTCGTTTTCCGCTACAAAATAAATTCCACGTGGCTTGTTCTCGGCGGCGCCGCCGCGGGAATTGCGCTGCGCCTGTTAAGTTGGAGTTGAAATCAAAATCAGGGAAGCAGAACGATTTTGCCGTGCGCGCCGGGCGCCAGGACGTCCACATGCGCCTTCGCCACATCTTTTAAAGGCAACTCTTTCCCCACGATGGGCCGCAGAGTGCCATTCTCCAGTCCCGCGCCGATGGCAGCGTGAATTTCCACCAGTTCAGGTCCCGGCACCCCCCAAAGTGTGAATCCTTTGGCCGTGCCGCGCCGCGCCATCAGGTCACGCGGGTTGATGTTGATTTCTCCGCGGTTGCCGATGATGATCACGCGCCCGTTCATCGCCAGCAATTTCAGATCGGTGGAAAGATTCACGTTGGCGAGCATCTCGAGAATCACATCCACACCGCGTCCGCTGGTAGCCTTCATAATCTCGTCGGTGTAACCCGGCTTGCTGTGATCGAAGGTCTGGTGCGCGCCCTCTTTTTTCGCCAGGTCCATGCCCTTCTGCGTTCCCGCGGTTCCGAAAACGTTCATTCCCATCGCGCGAGCGAATTGCGCCGCAGCTGTTCCGACGCCTCCGCTCGCTCCGTGGATCAGCACCGTTTCTCCCGGACGCGCGTGCGCATGATGAATCAGCGCGGTAATGGCCGTTCCATACGGAACCCAAACTCCCGCCCCCTGCGCGAACGAGATTTTCTCGGGTAATGCATGCACCTGGGATTCAAGCGCCAGCGCGTATTCGGCGTAGGCCCCGCTCACGGTTCTTGCAGTGTAAACGCGGGCGCCTGGCTTGAATTGGGCAACGCCCTCGCCCACAGCCTCGATGACGCCTGCGGCATCGGAACCCGGCGTGTAGGGCAGCGGTGGCTTGATCGCGTAGGTTCCGTTGCGCATGTACGTGTCGTAGGGATTCACGCCGGCGGCATGCACCCGCACGAGAACCTGCCCCGGTCCTGGCTTGGGGGTCGGGATCTCCTGTAATTGTAAAACTTCCGGTCCGCCGAACTGATGCACTTGTATCGCTTTCATAAGCTATCTCCCTGACGCGCGGCAATCCGTGGATCATTACGTGAATTCATCGTCGTTCGAGCCACAACAAGATATCGGGAAACGGTTCAGTCGCCAAAATGGAACAAAATAGAAATCCGTTCAGAAATGATCGTCGTGAACCATAGCGGCCGCCGCTGTGCCGTCCGTGGTTTTCGTCCAGGCCGTCGTCTGCCAGTTATCCTTCGATTTTTTCGCAGGAATAAAAGCCGCCATCGGCTGCTCGAAACGTTCCGCAAGACCGTAAACGTAAGGCTCGTAGAGGTTGCGAAGTTCCAAAAGTTTTTGATCCGCTTCCGGCGTCGCCGAGAGTTTCATACCGTGCTTCGACAGCGTCTCGCGAATGAGCAGTAACACCTCCGGAGGAAGGCGATCCTTGTCTGGCGGGCGAGGCACGACCGAGAAGACCTGGCAAAGGTCGGCAACCGCATGCCGTGCGATGGCAAACGTAAGCTGCGCCTGCCGGGCGCAAACGTCTTCCATTCCCGAAATCGTCAGCGCGCATGCGTCCAGAATTGCGGTCAGCGAGCCGATCCACGACTGATTGTCGTGTTGCGAACGGAAGTACGCAAGCACCGGATAGGAAAGGTGGCTTTCGAGGAGTTGTGCGGACCATCGTTCCCAATCCTTAAACAGCTTGCGCAACTCTTCATGGCCGCCAGGAAACGTGTGGCGCAGAAGAAGCTCTCCCGAAGTGGGAGGCGTGCCCGCCCTCGCGTCGAGCAGCACGATTTCCGTCTCACGCTCGGCGAACGACCCATAGATAAACGGCAAATAGCCAATCACCGCGGCAAGAAAACCAAATCCAAATCCGGATTCCACCACCACCAGAAAACGTGAAACTCCGGAGCGGGGAACCACGTCGCCAAGGCCAAGCGTGAAAAATGTCGTGCCGCTCAGGTACAAATCCGTGTAGAAACTGGGCGTGCCGCCGGAAAGATTCACCGCCGATCCGGCGCCATACTGCATCATTGCAAAACTCAGGATTAGCCCCGCGGCCCACACTCCGATCAGAACCAGCAGCGAAATCGGCCCGTAAAAACCGAGAAACGACTCGCGCCTCTTTTTCGACGGAATCAGCCGCGCATAGATTTTCCAGGTGCTCCACGTGAACAGGTAGTAGAACCGCGCCAGGCGGAATTTGCGAGTGACGCGCCGGGGCAGAATGATGGCCTCAAACGCGTCCCAGATCACGATTAGAAAAATAAGGATGCCCGCGATGAACACACCCGGAGCAAGAATCATGCGGAACCTTTCTCTTCCATCGAGGCGGACGAGCCGGTCAAGCGGAGATCGACGTGACCAATCGCGCGTTCACTGTGATTTCCGTCTTGAAAAGTTTGGAAACGGGGCAACCGGTCTCCGCGCCCTTCACGGCGGCGTCAAACTTCGTTTTGTCGGCGTTGGGAATGGTGGCCACCAGGTCCAGATGGCTTTTGGTGATGGAAAGGCCGTCGCCCACTTTCTCGAGCGAAATCGTGCAGGTCGTCTCCAGTTTGGAAGCGATCATGCCCGCGGCGCCGAGTTGATTGGAAAGCGCCATGGTGAAGCAGCCTGCATGAGCCGCGGCAAGCAGTTCTTCGGGATTGGTGCCGATGCCGTTTTCAAACCGGGTCGAAAACGAATACTGCGCCTCTTTCAATGTGCCGCTCTCGGTCGAAAGTGACCCTTTGCCGGTTTTCAGATCGCCTTGCCAGACTGCGGATGCTTTGCGTTGCATGGGTGGTATCTCCTTTTGCTGACTTTGGCTGCGGGTCAGACAACTTTGATTCACCAGGGTAGGGGGTGGTTATGCAGCCAAGCCAGAATTCTACCACTTGTGGAAGATGAAGAACGCCGCCAGCGTAATCAAGGCAAAGCCCACCAGGTAATTCCACTTCATCGGCTCGCCTAGATACGTAATCGAGAAAACCGAGAACACGGAGAGCGTGATCACTTCCTGAATGGTCTTCAGTTGGGCCGCGCTGAACTCATACGACCCGATGCGGTTCGCCGGCACCTGGAAGCAATACTCGAAGAAGGCAATGCCCCAGCTGACGACGATCACCTTCCAAAGCGCGACGTTGCGGAATTTCAGGTGCCCGTACCACGCAAACGTCATGAAAATATTCGAAATAGTCAGAAGAAGAATTGTGCGCAAGGCTTTCTCCTGTTTGAACCATCAAGGTGTGACGATTGGAACCTATTAGAACGTTTCGATTTCTTCTCTCACGGGATGCGCGCCGGCCAGATTCCCCGGATATAAATCGTATCCTCCACGACCCGGTAGTACACCAACCAGTTCCCGGCCTGAAACCACCGATGGCGTCTGAAGCGGCGCCCCTTGAAGCGCACGGGATACATGTGTGGAAAGTGCCGAAGGAATTTCAAGTGATCCAGAATTGCTTGCCGCTCGCGCATGGGCAGTTCTCCAAACAGCTCCCAAACGGAACGGGTCCAGACTACTTCCCGTTTCACCTCTTTTTGCCTTTTTTCCCTTTGCCCATTGCCCTGTGCATTTTTAGGACTTCGCTGTGGGGAACAACTCGGCCTTGCCGGATGTCCTCATCTGACTTAGCCATCATTGCCTGGAAGGCGGGATCGGCTTCGATTTCATCCAGGCGATCTTCCATGTGGGAGTACAGCTTGATCGCTTCCCGGATCACCATGCTTCGGTTGCCCCCAACGTAATAGGCCAACTCATTCAATAATTTGTCAGTCTGCTTGTCGAGCACAAACTGTTTGCGCATTGTGGGACTCCTGAGCGCAGATTACTCCACCAGTGTGGAAGATTCAACACCATTCATGAGTAGTGTTGAATACTCATACTGCGCGCAGAATCAGGCGGCCAATGCTATTGAATCTTGGAACCTTTAGAGAGATTGTGTCGGGCGCAAAGAAGGCGAATGTTGGCAGCTGTCAGGGATGTCCCTCCCTTCGAAAACGGGAGATCATGATCGAAGTGCAAGTTGTTCTTGGAGCCGCAAAGCACACATTGACCTTTGTCTCGTTGCCACACCTCCAACTTCACAGCAGAGGGGATAATTCGATTGTGGAGCAATTCCGAAGCAGATTGCGACACGGCAGAACTCTCAAACTCGGTGAGTTCAAGGCGAAACTTAAAAACAAGCCTCCGCTCGTCCGAAGCAGTCCATGCATCCGTCAGCAAGAAAAAGCCATTGAATGCCCAAATTCCCGCATGAATTTTCTCGTAGACCGCTACTAACTCAGGAGCTGATTCACCCTGCTTAGCCTGAAGGGCAGCGTGTTCGAAGAGCCCATTCTGGGTAAGTTTACCGCCGACGGTGGATCTAGGCTGGTCAAGCTTCTTGGGGTTGGGATTTTCGACAGTCTTGGAGACGTCATGGCCCTCGTAGATCAATACTCTTCCGTTCTCTTCGACGAGATCACGGTACGGTGCATTCGGCCGACGGCTCATCAGAATCAGACTGCAATCAGGTCTGAGCCGAGAATTCATGCCTTTTTGTAGGCTCGCGGTCCAGGCCTGGCACATTTCGAGGTATGAGATGACTTCGCCGGAAGCGTGTGGGAGTTCCTGCATCCGGCGGTTCCGTGCCTACCCGTTCAGGCTGAGGGAGACGAGGCCCGGCGGCGTGGTGGGGACGATGGGAGGGAGTTTCGACCGGTCGACGGGATTGTAGAGGGTGTCGCGCTCGACGGGCACGCGGCCGGCGGCGCGGATGAGGCGCTGGAGTTCGCCCAGCGGCGTGAATTCCGACGTTTTTGCGCCCGCGTCGTGATAAATCTTTTCCTCGACGACTGTGCCATCCAGATCGTTGGCGCCGAACCGCAACGCGATTTGCGCGATGCTCGGGGTCAGCATGATCCAATACGCCTTAATGTGGTCGAAATTATCCAGCATCAGGCGAGACACCGCGATGCAGCGCAGGTCGTCGTAGCCCGTCGTCTTCGGAATATGCGCCAGCGCCGTGTTGTCCGGATGAAATGCCAGCGGAATAAACGCCACGAAGCCGTGCGTCTCATCCTGTGCTTCCCGCAACAGCACCAGGTGATCGACGCGCTCCTCGACCGTTTCCACGTGGCCGTAGAGCATCGTGGCGTTCGAGCGGAGTCCGATGCGATGGGCTTTCTTTGCGATGCTCAACCACATGCGCCCGCTGACCTTGTGGTCGCAAATGATCTTGCGCACGCGTGGATGGAAAATTTCCGCGCCGCCGCCGGGGCAGGAATCCACGCCGGCGTCTTTCATCTTCTGGAGGGTTTCCTCAATGCTCAGTTTCGCGATGCGCGCAAAATAGTGCACTTCCACCATCGTGAACGCCTTCAGGTGCACATGAGGATGCCGCTGCTTCAGGCCGCTGATCATCTCCAGAAAATGGTCGAACGAAAGATCCGGGTGCAGACCGCCAACGATGTGAAATTCCGTCGCGCCTTCGCGCACGCCCTGCGCCGCTCGCTGGTAGACCTCCTCGAGCGCATAGGTGTAAGCGCCGGGAGCGTTGGGGTCGCGTCCGAACGCGCAAAGCTTGCAGTGCGCCACACACACGTTCGTCGGATTGATGTGCCGATTCACGTTGTAATAGGTGACGTCTCCGTGGCGCTTTTCGCGCACATGATTCGCCAGCCAGCCCACGGCAAGCAGGTCCGGTGTCCGGAATAAAGCGACCCCGTCGTCGAAAGTGAGGCGTTCGCCGGCCAGCACCTTGTCGGCGATGGGTCTCAATGTTGCGTCGTTAATCGTCAGTTCAGCCACGTTCTTCCCAATCTATTAGAGGGCGTTTTTCGCTTCGCCGCTACTTAAATTCGCTTTTCGAAATGAACAAACCGTTCAAACGCGCCATAATGCCGCTGCGGCGCCCCAGAATAACAGGAACAACATACTAATATAGCCGTTCACGGTGAAAAACGCAGCGTTCAGCTTGCTCAGGTCGTCAGCCTTCACCAGCGAGTGCTCGTAGGTCAGCAGCGCCGCCACAACTGCAATTCCTACCCACGCCGGCCACGGCAGGCCAAATCCGTACGCCAGCCAACTTAGCAACGCGACCACGCCGACATGCATCACCCGCGCAATCAATAAAGCCCCGCCGATTCCAAACCGCTTCGGAATGGAATACAGGCCCGCGTGCTTGTCGAACTCCACGTCCTGGCACGCATAGAGCACGTCGAAGCCGCCAACCCAAAGCGTCACCGCGCCGCAAAGAATCAGCATTCGCCAATCGAGGCCGCCGGTGATCGCAATCCAAGCGGCGGCCGGCGAAATCCCCAGCGCAAACCCCAGGAAAAGATGCGACCAGTTCGTAAATCTCTTCGTGTATGAGTAGAAAAACAGAATCGCAATCGCTACCGGAGCCAGTTTCAAAGCCAGTGGATTTAGTTGCCACGCGGCGACGAAAAACACGGCGACCGCCAGCAACGTAAACGTCCACGCAAACGATACCGAGAGCGCGCCCGTGGCCAGCGCCCGCGTCTTCGTCCGCGGATTCTCCTTGTCGTAGCGCAAATCCGCGATCCGGTTCAGCGTCATTGCCGCCGAACGCGCCGCCACCATCGCCACTACAATCCACAAAACCTGCCGCAGCGTGGGCCATCCGTGCAGCGTCGCCCGCGCCGCCAGCAACGCACCCGTCAGCGCAAACGGCAGCGCGAAGACAGAGTGCTCAAACTTGATCATTTCCAAAACGGTGCGAATCCGACCGGCCATCCGTTCAATTCTCCGCTTTCTTCGCGGCGGCGCTGCCCGTCCAGCGAAACATTTTTTCTTGCGGCAAACCGGCCTGCGCCAGCACGCGGCAAACGAACTGCGTCACCAGGTCATCAATCGTTTTCGGCAGATGATAGAACGAAGCCATCACCGGCATGATCACGGCACCGGCCGCTTGCGCCCTCAGCATGTTTTCGAGATGAATGCGGTTCAGCGGGGTGTCCCGGACGCAAAGAATCAGCTTCCGCCCTTCTTTCAACATTACATCCGCAGAGCGGGCCATCAGGTCGTCGCACGTTCCGCAGGCAATCGACGCCAGCGCGCCCACGGTGCAGGGAATCACGATCATCGCGTCCACGCTGTAGCTACCGGAGGCAATGGAAGCGCCAACATCTTTATTCGAAATCACCTCAATTTTTTTTGGCGTGCGCCCCAGTACACGTCCCGGAAGCTTCTTCAGATCGCCCGAGGTGATGCGGAGTTCCTCCGCAAAAAGCCGCTGCCCCGTTTCGGTTACCACCAGGTGAATGCGCCCGACGCGCGGATCGTCCTCCAGCATCGCCAGCGTTTTCTGCGCGAACACAGCGCCGCTGGCTCCGGTCACACCGACGGTTATCGTTTGTCCCTTGTTAACAGGCATGGAATTGTGTGCGGTTCATTCAGTCTCGCAGCGCCCACAAGCGAAGTCAAGGAGAGGCGCCAGGGCAAGGGCGGGGAGAAAAAGGGCTTGACAAATGGTCGGTGAGCTGGTAGAAATGAACATGTTCAGTTTAATCGAAGGTGAAGCTCCAACACCCCCTTCCAAGGCGGAACTGACCCGTGAGCGCATCCTTCACACTGCGCTAACTCTTTTCCGTACAAACGGTTATGAGAATACCACCCTCCGTCAAATCGCCGCCGAATCCGGTTCCTCCCTCGGCCTTGCCTATCGCTACTTCACTTGCAAGGAAGAGTTCGTTCTGGCGTTCTATGAGTCCCTCGCTGCGGAGTTTATTCAGCAAATCCCGACTCTTCCCGAAGGCAAGATTGCTCAACGCTTTACCGCCGCGTTTAATCTGAAGCTTGCGCTTGTTGAGCCGCACAATGAACTGATCGGTGTCCTCCTCTCCTCAGCGCTCAATCCCAACTCTCGCGTCGCCGTGCTGGGGCAGGCCTCGGCGGGCCTCCGCCTGCGGATGCAATCGGCATTTTCAAGATTGGTCAGCGAATCCAGTGACGCGCCCGACGCGGAAACAGCCGCTGCGCTTGCAAAACTTCTCTACATCGCCCATCTCTCGCTTCTGTATTTCCGCGTGAATGACCGCACACCCGGCGGCAGCGCGACCCGCGATTTGCTCGCGTGGATTGAAACCGCACTGTCCTATTTCCCCATGAGTTATCGCCTGCCATTCATTTCCGAAGCCCTACTGAAACTGTCCGCAACGCTCGACACCGTTTTTGGAGGAGCCACCGATGAGCACCCAGCCCAATAGCCCGTTGCCCGTAAATTGGCAGCCCAAGCCTCCGGAACCACCGCCGAAGCCGCCCATTTCCGACGGCCAGTGGGGACTCGCGGGTTTCGTCCTGTTCCTGTTTCTCTGCAGCATTTCTCTGCGCGTTGTCTATGCCCATAAACTGGAAACCACCGCCGTAATGTTTATCGGTCTTCCCGCCGGGCTTGCCGTATTCATGAGTCTTCTGCCGCGCAGCAAAAGCGCCCTCGGTGCCGCAATGAAGGGCACCACCATCGGCCTGCTTATCTCCGCGGTGCTTTTTGGCGAGGGCATCATCTGCGTCCTGATGGCGGCGCCGATCGCCTACTTCATCGCGGCGCTGGTCGGCGGCCTGACGGACGCCTCGAGAAAAGCGCAGCATCCGGGCGCACAATGTTTCATCTGGATCGTTGCCGCGGTGATGAGCTTTGAAGGTACCTCCACCAAACTTTCTCTTTCGCGCGACGAAGAAGTTCGGGTTGAACGAACGGTCGCCGCGACACCTGCGCAAATTGAAAGCGCGCTGGCCGCGACGCCTGCTTTTCGCACCCCGCTTCCACTCTATTTCCGGCTGGGTTTTCCAAAACCCGTTGAGGCTCACGGCAGCGGCCTGAATGTGGGCGATCAACGCGTTATTCATTTCGCCGGCGGTGAAGGCCACCCGGGCGACGAAGTGTTTCACGTCGCGGCGCACACAAACTCTTCCGTCACCTTCCAACCGGAAACGGACACCAGCCACATCGCCCACTGGCTCAAATGGAAAGAGTCGGTTGTCGAATGGTCGCCGGTGGACGCCACCCACACCCGCGTGGCCTGGACGCTGCGTTTTCGCCGCGGCCTCGATCCTGCGTGGTATTTCCGGCCTTCGGAACGCTACGGTGCCCGCCTGGCCGCGCGGTACTTGATCGACAACCTGGCCACGCCGGCGCGCGAATCCGTTGCACACTAAATCCGATGCATCCCGTGGCCACTTCGCTTGCTGAATCCGAACTCCGACGGAAGCACGCCGCCGCTCTTCTGGCGGCCGCATGGGCGCTTCCATCCGCCGCACTTGCCGGTTTTCTGGCCATGCAACTCGACGCCTGGACCGTTCCTTCCAACACGCTGCTCGTGTTCGGTTCTCCGGCAATCGTTCTCCTCGACCGCGTACTTGTGTGGGGTTGGGCGTTTGCGTTTTTTGCGGACCGGGTTTCGCTGATTCGCCTGGCGTTCCTGGGCGTTGTGCTCGACCTGATGCTCCCTTTGGACCGAGTGTCATACCACGCAAGCCCCCAATTTCTGTTTGCGGAGGCTCTCGCCGTCGGCCTTACCCTGCTCCCGGCGCAGCTCTTCGCTCGTTGGACACGCGAGCGCAGTCATCTCACCGCTCGAAACCTTATGCACCTGTGTTTTCACAGCGCGCTGCTGTTGGGAATCTGGCCGCTTCTGATTGCACAGTTCCTGGGAGGCAATTGGCACGCCTGGGCGGAGCGTTCTTCCGCGGCCAACAAATTCTATTTGCAGTTTTTGATTGTTCCCTGCATCTTCCTCATCACGGCGATGCAGGAGTTTCACGCGACTGGCCGGGGCACGCCGATGCCCGAAGATGCCCCGAGCAGCCTGGTGACCACGGGCATCTTTTCTTATGTGGCCAATCCGATGCAGATTGGAAAATTCGGTGTTCTCTTTTTCTGGGGACTCTTCTGGAAAAACGCTTGGATCGTGGCGGCGGCTTTTCTCGGATTGCTGTATAGCCTGACGATCGCCCGTTGGAACGAAAACCGCGACATGGCCGCGCGGTTCGGTGCTGATTGGGCTCTCTATCGTCGCAACGTTCGCCGATGGCTTCCGCGTTGGCGTCCGTGGATTGCCGCTGCCGGCGCGGCCGATTCAGCGGCACTCTATCTCGATCTGGATTGTGGCCCGTGTAGCCACTTCGCGCGGTGGTTCGGCGCGCAATGCCCCACGCAGTTGCGCGTTTTGCCGCTTACGGCGCATTTCCCTGACACACTCAGTCGCATTACCTACCGAGGTGTCGGCGGTCAGCGCGGAGTCCAAGGCATTCGTGCAATCGCGCGTGCGTTTGATCACCTTAATTTCGCGTGGGCCTTTTGTGGGTGGATGTTGCGCCTTCCCGTAATTGCTTGGGTCGTCGAATTGATCACCGAAGCGGTTAGTCCTTCAGAGCCAGAACATTGCAACGTAAGCGTTTCCGGCGCTTCACCGCGTATTCCTTCTGTCGAACTTCGCTCCTGATTTTTCAGGATCTAACTTCGCGGATTCTCTGGCATGTCCACCACTCTCAGCCACGCGCCGCTGTGGTGCTAGACTAGCTTCCGGCTACAAATCATGAACCAGTCCGAACTGCTGAAAATTCTCGAGGGAATTCGCTCCGGCGCGCTTTCACCCGCAAAAGCCGCGGAACGACTGAAGCACCTGCCGTTTGAAGACATCGGCTTTGCCAAGGTGGATCATCACCGCACGCTGCGGCAGGGCTACGCGGAAGTAATTTTCGGCAAGGGCAAAACGCCTGCGCAGGTGGCGGAGATCGTGCGCGCCATGGTTTCGAAGAAAGCGTCGAGCCACAATGTGCTGGTCACCCGCGCCGACGCAAAAATGTTTGCCACCGTGAAGCGCGTCAGCCGCGCCGCAAAATTTCATCCTTTGTCCGGAGTGATCAGCATCGAACGAAGCAAGGAAATCTCCGGGAAGGGAACTATCCTTGTCGTTTCCGCCGGCACCAGTGACATTCCGGTCGCCGAAGAAGCGGTGCTCACAGCGCGCATGATGGGCAATCGGGTGGAGCAACTCTTCGACGTCGGCGTCGCCGGCATTCACCGTTTGCTCGACCATCGCAGCGCACTCACCGAGGCCCGCGTCATCATCTGCGTCGCCGGTATGGAGGGCGCTCTGCCGAGCGTCGTCGGCGGCCTTGTCGGCGTGCCCGTCATCGCCGTCCCGACTAGCACTGGCTACGGCGCCAGCTTCAGCGGTGTAGCCGCGCTGCTCGGCATGCTGAATTCCTGCGCCTCCAACGTCACGGTCGTCAACATCGACAACGGCTTTGGCGCCGCCTGCGTCGCTTCCTGCATCAACCGCCTGTAATTAATTGTTTCTCAGCAGGACTTTCATCACGCCGCGCTTTTGGGCGTGCTTGATCGCCGCTGGAGCGTCCTTCAGCGCAAACGTGCGAGATATCAGCGGTGTCGGATCGACTTTGCCGGAGCGAAGGAGCGAAATCGCTTTGTCAAACGGCCCGCAACGCGAACCGACCACGGTAATTTCCTTTACCACGATGGGCCAGGTTTCGACTGGCGCCGCTCCGTGGAATGTGGATTTCAGCAGCAGGGTGCCGCGCGGCTCGGTCATTCTTTGCGCCAGCGCCAGGCCCGTCGGGGAGCCTGTTGCCTCCACCACCAGCCGGTAGTTTTCTTTCATGCGTGTTGAATCGCTCGCGTCGCCCCGGACTCGTTTCGTCGCGACGCCTGCTCGCCGCGCCAGCGCGAGCTTGCTGGAATGTTTTCCGTACAACACAACGCACGTACCCGCGGCTCGCAACACCGTGGCGATTAGCTGCGCCAGCTTGCCATCCCCAAGCACGGCTGCCTTGGGAAAGTTTCGAATATCGAGTTGATCCAGAATCTGGCACGCCGCGGCCAACGGCTCAATGAACACAGCCTTCTCGTCGCTCACGCTGGCCGGTACAAAATGTAAATTTTCAACTGGCAGCGCCAGATATTCCGCGAATGCTCCGTCGTGCGCCACGATTCCCAGAACGGTCCGTCGTTCGCAGTGCGTCTTCAGGCCACGCTTGCAAAAACCACACAGTGGGCGAATTCCGTACGCCATGCAACTGACATTGATTTCCCCCGCCACGCGCTTGCCCACCCACCGTTTTCTCGCCGCCCGGGAAACTCCTGCGACCTCGACAACTTCGCCGACAAATTCGTGTCCCGGCGTGCCTCGGAACGCATGGTACCCGCGCAATATCTCCACGTCCGTGTTGCAAATCCCGGCCATCCGGACGCGAACTAGCGCCCATCCCGGCCGAAGCCGGGGAATGGGCTTAGACACTTCGGCCAGCTTTTTGCCCCTCACCACGAAGCTGATCATCTTAGTTTTAGGTTTCGGATTTTTTCGGAAGGTTAGGATGGGTTGGCTCCGCCACACCGCGCGTTCTAGATGCAATTTCTTACCGCAGCGCCTCGGCCAGCGCTCCCGCGAGCGCAACTTCCTGCTCCGGGAAAACCGTGCGCAAATCAATCAGCAGTCGGTCGTCTTCAATTCGCGCAACCACAGGAGTCGGGCCCGCGCCCGTCCGAAGCCGGGCTTCCAGATCGGTCGCGGAATGCCGCGCGCTGGCGATGCGCAAGACTTTCGTCGGCAGCGATTGCGCCGGTGTAGAACCCCCGCCCACCAGCGATCGCCCGTCGGCAATTTCGATCTCCGCGTCGGGATCGGCAATTTTCGTCGACAACGCCTTGTAGAATGCATCCGTGCGCTGGGAAATTTCTTCCAGGCTCATCTGCATCATTCGCACTGCGGGAATGTCGTTCCACGCCCCGCGAAGATATGCGCGCAGCGTCGCTTCCATCGCGGCAATCGTCAGCTTGTCCACACGCAGGGCGCGGAACAGCGGATGCCGCCGCACCTTCTGCACAAGCTCTTTTTTCCCGGCGATGATTCCCGCCTGTGGCCCGCCCAGCATCTTGTCGCCGCTGAAGAGCACCAGCGAAAATCCGGCTTCGACACTCTCCCTCGCTGTCGGCTCATTGATTCCCATGGGCGAAAGATCCACCAGGCAGCCGGAGCCCAGATCCTCCACCACCGGCAAGCGCGAGCGCTGCCCGAGCGCAATCAGCTCCGTCACCTCAGGCTTCTCCGTAAATCCCGACACAGTGAAATTCGAAGGGTGCACCCGCAAAATCACGCAAGTCTTTTCGTTGATCGCGTTCTCGTAGTCGGCTATCCGCGTGCGGTTCGTGGTGCCCACCTCGCGAAGCACCGCGCCGCTTTGCTCCATGATTTCCGGAATGCGGAAGCCGTCGCCGATTTCGATCAACTCGCCGCGCGAAACAATTACCTCGCCGCCGCGCGCCAGCGCCGCCAACGTCACCAGCACCGCGGCCGCGCAGTTGTTCACTACGATCGCTGATTCCGCGCCCGTCAACCGCTCGATCAGCCGCGCTGTGTGCACGTCGCGCTTCCCGCGCGCGCCCGCGGCTACGTCATACTCGAGATTCGAATATTGCGTAGCGGTTTGGCGAAACTCTTCCAAAATTGAGGACGGCAATGGAGCCCTACCCAAATTCGTGTGAAGGATTACGCCCGAAGCGTTGATTACGCCGCGCAGCGAAGGCGCCAGCGCCCGCTCGACGCTCTGCACAACGCGCAACTCAACCGCTTCCGCCGCAAGTCCGGCTTCTTCCTGCGGCGCTCCGGAAACGATTTCCCGGCGCAACTGCGCCAGCTCGCCGCGAATCGTCTCCACCAGGAACCCGCGTTCCAGCGTCCTGCCCAAATCCGCTACCTGTGGTCGCAGGAGCAATTCATCCACCGAAGGCAGCCGCCTCAGCAGCATGGTCTGGTCGGCGCTCGCCGCCGGTTTTGCTTTTTCCGCCATGCCGCCATTGGAGCACAGCAGGGAATCGGCCCGCAATTGCCAACTGTTCTAACGGCCAGTCCTGTGCTCCTCCGGCCGTTGTTTCATGAGCATCGCCCGGCGCCTCCGCCGTTGACGTCCGCCGGGCGCGCTTCCTACGATGAACTCTCGGGGATTTCCATCTCATGGCCACCATTGACGAGGATCTCTCGCAACTCGAGCGCGACATTCGTCAGCTCAAGATCGAATACGACATGTATTTCGGTGGCGGCCGCAAGCGCCCTCCCACCGAAATCGAATGGCGCATTGAGCTGGTCGTCAAGCGTTACGGCGAGCGCGGCGGCGACATGAAATACGGCCAGCGCTTCCGCTACGGCAATCTCGCCCAAACTTATGCGAAGTATAAGGACATTTTCCGCAAGCGGCTGGCGCAGCGTGAAGAAGGCAAAGTGCAGCGCCACTTTGGCGCCGCCGCCAAAGCCATCGAAGCCGAGCGGGCCAGAGCACAAGCGGCCACAGACGCCGCTGCATCCGCGGAAGCAGCGAAAGTGTTCCGCGTGGTCTGCACCGCCCCGGAAAAGGAAGCCGACAAAGTCGAGCAGCTTTATGAAGCGTTCGTTCGCGCAAAGCAGCAAGCTGGTGAAGAGATGGGCAAGATGACCCGCGCCGGGTTCAACGAATTCGTCCGCAAAAAGACCAAGGACCTTCAGACCCAGAAAAACTGCCACGAAGTCGAATACGTCGTCGAGACCATCGACGGCCAGGTGAAACTCAAAGCCCTCGTTAAGTCCTGATTCTTCCGCGTAAAATTTCCCACAGGACTGCGTTTCCGGTTTTTTGCGGCTCCGCGTAAACTGGTGGGTCCTTTACCGCACTGGAGGCGACATGGCTGTGGAGCGCGCGCTGCTCAGCGTATTCGACAAAACCGGCATCGTGGAGTTTGCCCGCAGGCTGGCGGCGTTGAAAATTGAAATTCTATCGACCGGCGGCACCTCGAAACTCCTGCGCGAAGCCGGCGTCTCGGTGAAAGATGTCTCCGACTACACCAACTGGCCGGAAATGCTCGGTGGCCGCGTGAAGACGCTGCACCCCAAGGTGCACGGCGGCTTGCTCTATCGGCGCCACAATCCCGACGACCTGAAGCAGGTGAAGGAACATGGTATTACGTCGATCGACCTGGTGGTCGTGAATCTCTATCCCTTCGAGGCGACCGCCGCGAAGGAATATCTCCCGCCCGATGAACTCGTCGAAAACATAGATATCGGCGGCCCCACGATGTTGCGCTCCGCCGCGAAGAATTTCGAAAGCGTAACGGTTGTCACCGACCCCGCGGATTACGATCGCATCGCCAAGGAACTCGAAGCCAAAGCTGATACCTCGTTGGCCACCCGCCTCGACCTTGCGCGCAAAGTCTTCGGCGCCACCTCGCGCTACGACAGCGTGATCACCATGAACCTGGAGCGCCTGGCCGTGCACGGTGAAAAACTGGAAATTCAGCAGAAAGCCCCGCTCACCGAACGCGTTTACATAACGCTCCGCCGCAAACAGGAATTGCGCTACGGAGAAAATCCGCACCAGGCCGCCGCGCTCTACATTCCCGCGGGCCATCGCGCCGCGGGGCTCGCGGCTGCAAAGCAGCTTCAAGGTAAGGAACTCTCGTACAACAATTACGTCGATCTTGAAGCCGCGCGCAGCCTGGTGGCCGAATTTGAAGGGCCCGCCGCCGTCATCATCAAGCACAACAATCCCTGCGGAGCGGCAGAGCAGGCCACGCTGCTCGATGCCTACGCAAAAGCGCTGGCCAGCGATCCGGTCTCCGCATTCGGCGGAGTCCTGGCGTTCAATCACATCGTCGATGCGCTGACCGCCGAGGAAGTCGCCAAGCTATTCGTGGAATGCATCGTCGCACCCGGCTTCGCCGATCGTGCCCAGGAAATCTTCGCCGCCAAGAAAAATCTGCGCCTGCTGCACCTGCCGCAGGGCGGCCTGGATCACGACAAGGAATTACAGATGAAGCGGATTCTGGGCGGCATGCTGATCCAGCAGCCTGATCTCGGCAATCTGAAAGACAAGGAACTGAAAGTGGTCACCAAGCGGGAACCCTCGGCAGCCGAACTCGCCGACCTGAGTTTCGCCTGGAAAGTCTGCAAGCACGTGAAATCCAACGCCATCGTCTTCGCCAAGGATCGCGCAACGCTGGGCGTCGGCGCGGGGCAGATGAGCCGCGTCGATTCGGTGAAAATTGCGGTGATGAAAGCGCAAAACTCGTTGAAGGGAACCGCGGTCGCTTCCGACGCCTTCTTTCCATTCCCCGACGGAGTCGAAGAAGCCGCCAAGGCCGGCGCCACTGCCGTCATTCAACCCGGCGGCTCCATAAAAGATTCCGAAGTCATCGCTACAGCCGACCGCCTGGGGTTGGCGATGGTCTTCACCAACATGCGCCACTTCCTGCACTGAAGCGGCTGCGAAGATTTATTGGCGACCGATCCGGTCGACCTCTTTTTTCACAGCCAGCGTATCCAGTTTCTCGAGGGGCAAGCTCAAGAACAAATCGATCCGGCGGCCCATGGTTACAAACGCATCCCGAAATGCGCGCTCAATCTGCTCGGGTGATCCCGCAACACTCGCTGGATCCGGAATTCCCCAATGCGCCGTTACCGGTTGCCCCGGCCACACCGGACAAACCTCCGCTGCCGCGGAATCGCAGACTGTAAACACAAAGTGCATTTGCGGCGCGCCGGGGTTTGCAAATTCATCCCAGCTTTTGCTTCGCAGACCTTCCACCGGCAGCCCTGCCGATTCCAGTTGCTTTAACGCGAATGGATTTACCCGGCCGGCGGGATGACTTCCAGCGCTGTACCCTTGAAACCGTCCCTTGCCGCGGTAATTCAAGAGCGCTTCCCCAAGGATCGAACGCGCGGAATTTCCGGTGCAAAGAAACAACACGTTGTAGCGATTTTGCATGGGAAGAAACCTCAGTTGCAGCAGTCTGTGCCGCAGCAGGGCATGCCGATCGGTTTCGTTGCCCGAAGGAAGGCGCTCATGAATTTGTTTTCGATCTGCGGGCCAACCCTTGCCGCGTCGAATCCTGCCGCTTCCAGAAATTCCCGTGCTTCGTCCACCTGGTAAACACGCGTCGGCTCCACTTCAATCGCGTCGAACCCGGCCGCATCCAACTTGTTCACGTACTCCGTTTCCTGCAACGCGCCCGCGATGCAGCCGACCCAAAGCTCCATGCTCTTGCGGATTTCCGCGGGCACTTCGCCGCGCAGCACCACGTCCGAAACCGCCAGGCGGCCACCCGGCTTCAGAACACGAAAGGCTTCGCGGAGCACGCGGTCCTTGTCGCCCGAAAGATTGATGACGCAATTCGAAATAATCACGTCCACTGTATTGTCGGGCAGCGGAATGTTCTCGATCGTGCCTTTCAGGAACTCCACATTCTCGACGCCCGCTTTGCGCTGATTTTCCCGGGCCAGCGCCAGCATCTCGTCGGTCATGTCCAGCCCGTATGCCTTGCCGGTTGGCCCAACCCGCTTCGCGGAGAGCAACACGTCGATGCCACCGCCGGAACCGAGGTCCAGCACCACTTCACCCGTCTGCAAATTCGCCAGCGCCGTCGGATTCCCGCAGCCGAGCGACGCCGCCACCGCATCCGCTGGCAAGCTGCCTTTTTCCGCTTCTCCATAAAGATTCCGCGTAATAGGGTCGCAGCCGCTTAATGACGCTCCGCCGCCGCAACACGCTGTCTTTCCTTCGGCCACCTGCTTTGCCGCCGCGCCGTACTTTTCCTTCACCGCTTCCTGGATATTTGGTTCGCTCATGATCGTCTTCTCCGTTCCTATTTCGAAATTTGTACAAAATCTTCCGCAGACACCGCGCGATTCCGCGTGCAGCACTCTTCGTAGAGGAAGCCAAGGACCTCGCGCAGCGCATCCGTATTCGCCGTGTGCCAAAGAAAGGTGCCCGCCCTCCGCACATCCACCAGTCCCACCTGGCGCAATTTTTCCAGGTGATGCGACAACGTCGACGCGGGAATGCCCAACTCTTCCTGAATCTCTCCCGCCACCATACCCGTCGGGTGCGCGGAGAGCAGCAAGCGCACAATTTGCAGCCGCGGCTCCGCTCCAATGGCGGAAAACCGGTCGGCGCAACGGGTAACCAGGAGTGGATCAGTCTTCTTCATATTTCGATAGTTGCGGAAATACGGTAGTAAGTCAACCTCTTTTTTCCAGAAACCCCACCGCATGCCTGTGCATCCTATTTCCGTGGCACAAATTCTTCGAAACGCCCTCCTTTTTCGCTTTTGACCGCGTTTCCACCGCATGGGATACTGAAAAAACGAACCATATGACGCTAAATCGCCTGATCCTTCCTCTCTTTTGCGCCTCCCTGGTGGCGCTACCCGCTCTGGCGCAGAACGCCGCCCCCGTGCAGCCTTCCACCACGCGCAAGGACCCCGTTCGCGCCGACGCCTACTACAACTTCACCATGGGCCACATTTACGAGCAGCAGTACGAGCAGACCGGGGCCGGTGAATACGCATCGCGCGCGATCGACTCCTACAAAAAGGCTTATGCGGTCGACCCCACCTCGCCCGTCATCGGCGAGCGCCTGGCCGAAATGTATTGGAAGGCGCAGCGTGTCCGCGAAGCGGTTACCGAAGCCAGCGAAGTTCTGAAGCGCAATCCCGACGATCTCCCGACGCATCGACTTCTCGCCCTTGTTTATCTCCGCAGCCTGGGCGACATCAACGGGAACAACATCCAGTCCGAAACGATCGTGAAAGCGATCCAGGAATACAACGCGGTTCACCGCCTGGATCCTTCCGACCAGGAAGTCACCATCTGGCTCGCGCGCCTTTATCGCCTGCATAACGAACCTGAGAAAGCCGAAGGCGTCCTGCGCGATCTGCTGAAAGACGATCCCGAAAACGATTCCGGAGTCGAGCAGCTTACCCAGTTACTCCTGGATCAGAACAAGGCCGAAGAAGCGATCTCTTTGCTGAACGGCATGATCGACCGCTCACCCTCACCCACGCTTTATGACCATCTTGGCGACGCCTACACCCAAACGCACGATTTTCCGAAAGCGGAAGCGGCTTATCGCAAGGCGGTTGACCTTGACCCCTCGGAACTCAGCCACCTTCGCGGCCTGGCGCAGACCTTGCTGTCCGAAGAGAAGTACACCGAGGCGCTGAGCGCCTATCAGAAGCTTTCCGACATGTTGCCCGACGACGCTGACACCTATCTGCGCATCGCGCAAATTTATCGCGAACTCCACCAGCTCGATAAAGCCGAAGAAAATCTTGTAAAGGCCCGCCAGTATGCGCCCGGCAGCCTGGAAGTGATGTACAACGAGGCGATGATTTACGAATCGCAGGGCCGCTTCGAAGACGCCATTCGGGTGCTCTCCGATGCCGTCACCGGCGTAAAAGCGCAGTCCAAGGTTTTGCCGTCGCGCCGCCGCTCGTTGTCCATTCTCTACCAGCAACTGGGCATGCTCTACAAAGACACGCAGAACTATCAGGCTGCCATCTACACCTTTCAGGAACTCAGCCGCTTGGGCGATGAAGAAGACCGCCGTTCGCGCCTGCTGATCATGGACACCTATCGCCAGGCTCGCGACCTGCCGAAAGCGCTGCAAGCCGGCAAGGAAGCCATAGCCAAATATCCTGATGATTCTTCCATCCGCAACAGCCTGGCGATGATGCTCGGCGAAGCGCAGCAGCCCGATGAAGCCATCAAACTGCTTCAGGCTGGCCTGAAAGGCGGCGCCGGCGACCGCGAAACTTTCTTGAGTTACGCGCAGATCTACGAACGCAGCCATCGCTTCACGGAAGCTGAGACTGCCGCGCGCAAGGCTGAATCCCTTGCCGTCCAGCCCGCCGACAACGAACTTGCCTGGCTGATCCTGGGCGCCATCTTCGAACGCCAGAAGCAGTACGAGAAGGCCGAAGAGGAATTCAAGAAAGTCATCGACGTCAATCCGAAGAACTCCATGGTCCTTAACTACTACGGCTACATGCTGGCCGACCGCGGCATTCGGCTGGACGAAGCCCACGACCTTATCCAGCGCGCCCTGGACCAGGAGCCCTTTAACGGCGCTTTTCTCGACAGCCTTGGCTGGGCCTATTACAAACAGAACAAGCTGGACCAGGCCGAATTGACGCTGCGCAAAGCCGTCGAGCGCGAATCGCACGATCCCACAATTCGCGCACACTTGGGCGATGTTCTTGCCAAGCAAGGCCGCATGGATCTCGCCGTCGTGGAATGGGAAAAATCGCTGAACGAATGGCGCCGCTCCTTGCCAGCGGACCTCGAAGAAGATAAAGTCGCGGAAGTGGAGAAGAAGCTCAGCCAGAACAAGCATCGTGTCGCGCAGAAAACTCCCGCTGCCGACGCCAAACCCTGAGTCAGTGAATGCGAACAATCCGAATTCCGGCGTACGCCAAGGTCAACTTGCGTCTGGAAGTGCTGGGGAAGCGCGCCGACGGCTACCACGAGCTGCGCACCATATTTCAAACCGTGTCGCTGCATGACACTTTGGAATTCCGTTCCTCGCGCCGCCCCGGCATCTCCTTGCAGATTCAGGGCAACGAAGCCCTTGCCAGGGAAGAGATCGAGAAGAATCTGGTTTACCGCGCGGTGGACGCCTTGCGGCGTGAATCGCGCGTCCGCCCCGGCGTCGAAATCCTGCTGCAAAAAAAGATTCCCGCGGGCAGGGGATTGGGCGGCGGCTCCAGCGACGCGGCGGCGGCGCTGCTTGGATACCTCCAATTCACCCGGCAAAAATTCGAACTGTCACGCTTGCTCGATATTGCCGCCGGCCTCGGCGCCGACGTCCCGTTTTTTCTGTTTGGGGGAACGGCGCTTGGCATCAGCAAAGGGGAGGAAATCTACCCTCTTCCCGACTCCCCGCGTCGCTCCCTGCTGATCGTCTCGCCCAAAGACATCCACGTTCCCACTCCCGATGCCTATCGCTGGCTTCATGCCCCGGAATTGGCTTCGTTGACAAAATCCGCCGCGAACCATAAACTATTTAGGTTCTGTGCTCTATGTTGGAGCGCGCAGGAAGCGTCTCTTTCGAACGATTTCGAAGCGGCAGTCTTCCAGCGCCATCCCCGTCTTGGCAAGATCAGGCGGGATTTGCTCCATCGCGGAGCTTCAGAAGCCTTGCTGGCTGGTAGCGGTTCGGCGGTGTTTGGAGTTTTCCCGAGCCCAGCTAAGGCGCGCCGAGCCGTTGTCGGGTTTCCGCACGATCAAGCCTTCGTCTGCGAAACAATTTCGCGGAGCAGGTATGCGCGGTTGGTAAAAAGCGCGATTGTTCGTTGATCCTCAGCGTCTCTCTGTCTCCCAGGTTATTTTTGTAAGGCCCAAGGCGCCCGCCCCGGAAGGCGGCCGCTACAATCCATCACCGCAATCTGGTGATTAAAACGAGAAGCGTGTGAACGACGAGCGTTTCAAAATTTTCACGGGTACCGCCAATCCGGCGCTGTCTGCCGCGATCTGCAAGCATTTGGGCGTACCCATAGGCCAGGCCAAGCTGGATCGCTTCAGCGACGGTGAAA
>Ga0210406_10002013_pt1 | contig 23719 bp, 16 predicted proteins | sample IncBWC30MmetaG_FD_155454 | JGI IMG/M metagenome (GOLD analysis project Ga0210406, IMG submission 155454) | Forest soil microbial communities from Barre Woods Harvard Forest LTER site, Petersham, Massachusetts, United States - Inc-BW-C-30-M | ecosystem: Environmental > Terrestrial > Soil >...
GCATAGTACGCGCGAAAGATAACGCGTGGGAGCCTGTGATGCGCCCGAAGTAGGCGTCGAACGAATGTCGCAAAAGTGCGTCATAGGCCGTCGCCGCTGATCGCAACGAGTGACCGCAAAGGGGCAAATCCGGCCATTCGATCCCGGTCGTCGCGAGGCGGCAATGGGTGGTCGAAAGCCGAAGTTCCAACTGATAGGCTTAACCACCGCGATGACCTATCGGTAATTCGCCACCTGCTGCGCGTGTAGGCAGCGCCTCGATGAAATGGGAGAGATCGTAAGGCGACTGCGCGCGACAACCCTATCGTGGTGCCGAGGGGCAGGGGGTGTTAATGTGCGTAATGAGCCTTCTTCGATGCCCAGGCGGCTACCGGGGCTTCTCAAAAGGCTCCAAAAAGTAATCGCATCCGCCTTGCTCGATCTCGGTTTGTAAAGCCTTGGCGATTTCAGGAATTTGGATGGGGCCGAGCGGGTATGAGCCGAGGCGGTCGTCCGATGAGCCGATTCCCGCGATCTTTTTGACGAGAGCAATCTTCCGCTCGGGCACATCGTACGAGACCGCGAGACGCCCGGTCTGGCGATCGTAGCCGGTCACTTCGTACATGAGTGCCATGTTACGGTTCCACTTGGTAATCAGAGTTCGGCCCTTTCAATCGCTCGGCGGTGTGGGGGTCGAATTCCCCAATGTGCCTGCCTCGACGATTGTAAAGGGGATTCCTCAAGCGAAGCGTTGTTGGGCGTCGAGCGCGAGCCCCTTTCCGACGCTGCCGAAACGGTCGCCTTCAACCACTTCCGCCGCGGGGAAATTGGCATCGATCCAGTGGCTCATCATCGGCACCGCCGTCGAGCCGCCGGTGGTGAAGACCTTGCCGATCTGATCAAACCGGAGCCCGGCGAGCCTGACGGTTTCGGTTATGCCGGCAAAGATCGACCGCATCTCGCTCCCGATCGCCGCGCCGAAATCCGCGTTCGAGATCGAGACGGAAAGGCCGTCTTCAATCGCAGTCAAGTCGCATGCCGCAAGGTCGGAACTGGTCAGATCGATTTTCGCCCTCTCGACCTCCATCAGGATGGCGTGGCCCAGTCGCGAGCGAAGCACCCGTAACAAGCGGTCGACGAGGTGCGGTTCGCTGGCCAGATCCTTCAACTCGCGAACCATGGTCACGACCCGATCCGTGTAGAGGAAGTTGATCTTGCGCCAGGCCGAGAGGTCGCCATAAATCCAGGACGGCATCACCATCCCACCGCGGATCAGCGGACAGAGGTAGCCCAAGAGCGGCATGATCGAGCGTCGGGCGATGGAGGCGTCGAAATCCGTCCCGCCGATACGCACGCCGTGACTTGCCAGGATGCGGGTGCCGCCAGCAAAACCCGGGCCTCGCGTCGGGTGCAGTTCGACCACGGAAAAGTCGGACGTGCCGCCGCCGGCATCGATGATCAGCGCAACCGCACGACGTTGAACCTGGGTTTGGTAGGCCATCGCCCCGGCGATGGGTTCGAGTTGAAATTCCACACAGCGAAACCCCTGCTTCCGGGCAATCGCCTCGAGCTCGCTTTGTGCCCGCCCATCACCCTCGGCGTCGTTATCGACAAAATGCACCGGGCGGCCGAGCACGACGCTGTCGACGGCATCGCCAAGGAAGGTTTCGGCTTGCCGTTTCAGCTGCCTGATGAAGGCGCCGATCACGTCGGCGAACGCGACCGAGGTCTTTGCCAGACGGGTCTTTTCGTACATCAGTTCGGTGCCGAGAATGCTTTTGAGGGATCGCATCTGCCGACCCTCGGTACCGCTGACGTATTCGCCGATTGCCGCTTGGCCGTACAAGATCTTGTTGTCGTCATAGCGGAAGAACACAACCGTCGGGATGGCGGTGCGCGAGTCTTCGACGGGAATCAGGAAAGGGCCGTCTTTGCCGATCGTGGCGACGGTCGAGTTCGACGTGCCGAAGTCAAGCCCGCAATAGGATGGCATCGAGGATTTCCGGCGAGCGTGCAGTGTACCTCGCCGGTCCCATGTTGGTAGTCCCACTCGTAAATTCTTCTCCATCGCTTGCGGAGCCCCGGTCCCGTCGCTCCTCGGGGTCTTCGGGTTAGTCAACTGTCGCGATCTGGTCGAGACGCCATCGCGAATCCGATATTAGCAATCTCCACAAAATTATCATAATCGTATGTTATCGAACCGCTATGATCTGGTTCATCTTCGACCTCGGCATCGGGCTGGCGACATTTGTCGTCTGGGTTGTTGCTTTCTTCGGGGAGCCGGAGGCGGGCTTGCGGGCTCGCAGCCGGCCTTGGAGCTCGTCCGAAACCCCTCCCTGCTCATTCCCTGCCGGACCCCGCGGCAGGGGAAATGTCGTCCCTGCTCGCAGCACCATCGATTTAGCGCAAGCGATTGATTACGCTCGCAATTACGGGAAAAACCGGGGCAATTTCGGCGCTGGAATAAAAATTCTCCCTGATCTCAGGGAGCGAGGGCCGCCCGCCCCCCTCAGAAACATGCCGAGCCCGAGGATGCCCTCGGTCAGGTCGAGGCCCGCGAGCACTCACTGTGGAGGCGCAGCCGGCTCGACCATGCCGGCGTCGAATTCGTAGAGCCAGCGCAAGGCGTCGGGCGAGCGGTCGGCCGCCCTGCCCCATTCGGCGTCGCGGGCTTCTTGGGCCGGACCGTCGCGCATGTGGAACCGGATCTTGTTGGCGCGCGACATGTCCTGCAGTCGGGTGACGCGCGGCAGGCGCAGCCGCTCGTAAAGCTGCAACGCCGCCGCGGGGTCGCCGATCGCACCGAGACAGGCGGCTAGGGTGGCGCCATCCTCGATTGCCTGCGCGGCACCCTGGCCCATGAACGGGTACATCGGGTGGCAGGCGTCGCCGAGCAGGGTCGTGCGACCGACCGACCAGTGCTGCAAGGGATCGCGATCGAACAATGCCCAGATGAAGCAGGTGTCGGTGGCGGCGATGATCCGCCGGACCTGTGGATGCCAGCCCTCGAAGGCGGCGAGCGCGCGCTCCACCGTAGCCCGGTCGGTCCAGTCCTCGCGGTTCCAGGTGTCGTGCTCGGTCCAGCCGACGAAGTTGAGCAGATGCCCGCGCGATACGGGGTAATGCACGAGGTGCGCGCCGGGGCCGACCCAGGACTGATTGCCGGTATCGAGCGCCAGATCGGCGATGCGCTCGACCGGCACCAGCCCGCGATAGGCGACGCAGCCGGCAAAGCGCGGCGCCTCCTCGCCGAAGAGCGCGGCGCGCACAACCGAATGGATGCCATCGGCGCCGACCAGCACATCGGCCGTGATCCGCGCGCCGTTCTCGAACCAGGCCGCGGCGCCGCCGCCCTCATTCTCGAGGCCGGCGAGGCGGTAGCCGAGGTGAACCCGTTCGGCCGGGAAGCCCGCGGCGATGACCGCCAGCAGGTCGGCACGATGAATGGTGATGTGCGGCGCGCCGTAAAGCTCCTCGCACAGCGGATTGAGCGGTGCCTGTTGCAGGGTGCGCCCGTCGTCCCAGCGCCGCTGATGGGTGAAGAGCGGCCGCACGCCCTCGCGGTCGAGCCCGGCGGCGAGACCCAGCCGGCGCAGAATGCGCGCCGCGTTCGGGCCCATGTTGATGCCGCCGCCGATCTGCGTGAGCTCCGGCGCCTGCTCGTAGACGTCGACCTCGAAGCCGGCCTGTCGCAGCGACAGCGCGGCGGTGAGCCCGCCGATGCCGCCGCCGATCACCGCAACTCTTAGCGGCGAGGCATCGCTGCCCTTGGCCATTGCGACCTCAACCCAGTTATGCCGCCGGTGTCAGCCGCTGAATAAGGGCTCGAGCTGCGGCGGGAGCGCGTATCTTGGCGCCGCTGATGAAGTATACAAAGCAGTCGCAGGCGGCTTGAGCCGATTGCTCGCGCAGGCGTTGCGCCCAGGCGTCGAGCGCACCGGGCGGATAGCCTTCGGGCTCGTCGTCGGCGCACCGCCGCAAATGGAAGTAACCGAACTCCGCAGTGATTTCGAAGTCGCGGCGGGCGTCGTCGACAACGACGAGCGCGACCTTGTTGCGGCGGAGGAGCTCGATGACTGGGGCGGTCGCAGCACCCGAACGGCGAAATTCGACGGCATGGCGCAGCGCGCGTCCGCCGATTTCACGCGGCAGCAGTTCGAGGAACGCCGCGAGCGCACCTTCGTCGATCGGCATGTTCGGCGGGAATTGCCACAAGATCGGCCCGAGCTTGTCGCGCAATTCGGCGATGCCGCTCGCGATGAAGCGCTCGAAGACCGGGCCTGCGCCGGCGAGATCGGAGCGGTGAGTCGCCACTCGCGGCCCTTTGAGCGAGAAGACGAAGTCGTCCGGAGTCTCGTCGTGCCAGCGGTGGAAGCTCGCCGGCTTCTGCGGGCCGTAGAAAGTGCCGTTGATCTCGATCGTCGTCAGCAGCCGGCTGGCATGGCCGAGCTCGCGCGCTTGCGGCAGACCTGGCGGGTAGAAGACGCCGCGCCACGGCGGAAAGACCCAGCCGCCGACCCCGACGCGGATCTGCGGCCCAGGGCTCATCCCTCTTCCAGCACCGGAAGCTCGAGAAAGGACGGCGTCCCCTCGGCGTGGTGGACCGTATTGGTGGCCACCCGGATATCGGCGTCGCCGTCCTCGGCCAGCACCGGATGGCCGCTGTTGGTGTTGCGGGCGCGGCGCGGGAAGTTGCTGCTGGTCACGTCGACCTCGATCCGGTTGCCGGCGCGGAAGGTGTGGTGGATGTGGCCGAGGTCGATGCTGAGCCGTTCGACGCGATTGGGGACCAGGTGCTGCGGCTCGCCCGATGGGTCGCGGTACATGGCGCGCACGACCCCGTCCATCAGCAGCATGGCGCGGCCGTCGGGTTCGAGTTCGATCAGCTTGGCGACGAAATCGGTGTCGGGGCAGTTCGATTGGATGTGCAAGGTCACACGAACATTGCCGGCGATCGTCAGCGCACCGCGCAATTCCTCGCTGCAGTAGATCAAACCGTAGTCGGGCAACCACTGAGCCGGCCGCTGGTCGCGCGGGCCAGCATCGATCAGCATGTTGCGTCCGCCCAGGGTTGGGATCGGCCGGCGCGGATCATAATTGTAGCTACGCGCCGCGCCACCCGGCCCGGCAGCGGATATGCTGCCGTCGCCGCGCAAATAGAGCCGCTGCGGTCGCGTGCCCGGCGGCGGCCAGCGCTCCGCGCGGAGCCAGTCGTCGGGGACGTAGGCCGCACGGTCCTCGATCCAGGCGCGCGGCGAATAAGCGACCGGCGGCTCGTCCATGATCCCGGTTTCCTCGCCCTTGAGCCAATGGTCGAACCATTCGAAATAGGGGTCGCGCGGCCAGAAGCTTCTGGCATAGACAAACGAGTGCTCGTTGGGGCCGATCCACAGCTTCTGAGTGCCGGTGCGGGCCTGGATGTCGTTGAACGCTGCCACAACACTCGTCTGGAAGATGTCGAACCAGGTGGTGACGTGAAATCCGGGGATGTCGATGGTGCGGCGGAAATTGTGCGCCGCACGGAACGCATCGGGTGCCGGATGAGTGATGATCTCGTCGAGGAAGGGCTGCCAGGTGGCAAAATCCGGGTAGCGGGTCAGCGGCAGGCGCAGCCAATCCGCGGACCGGAGGAATGGCGGCTCGGCATGGCGCGCGGCGTCGAGCCGCTCGTAGCGGACCGCCGCCGAGGCGGCAACCGCGTCGAGCTCGGCAGCGCTGATGCCAGAGCGCCGCATGACTGCCCCGCGATGCGAACGTGAGAGCCCCGGGATGTTGCGCGCCACCCACAGCCACAGCCGCTCCATCTCGATCGACTGGCCCTCATAGACCACGTCGTCGTAGATGCTGGAAGCGCCAGCTTGGGCAAAGAACGCGCGCAGGCTCGGATGCTTCGTCGATGCGGCAGCAAAGGTGGTGGTGGCGCCCGCAGACGAGCCCGACATGCCCACCATATGATTGGTCCAGGGCTGAGCGGCGATCCAATCGAGGGTATCGAAGCCGTCGGCGGCATCATCGGCGTAGACGCGATCCTCGCCTTCCGACCCATGCCGGCCGCGGGTGTCCTGGTAGACCGCGACGTAGCCATGCCTTGTGATGTTGCGCCAGCCGCGCAGGATCGAACCGCGGAAAGGTTCTTCGGCGCTCGGCAGCCAGGCTCGGCTGCAATCGGTCTTGTCCGCCGCATCTGACGCGGCGACCCCATAAGGGGTGCGGTGCAGAATGACGGGCCAGCGCGGTCCCCCGGTCTCCGGCAGAAACGCGAAGGTGTTGAGCCCGGTGCCATCGCGCATCGCTACCATGGCCTGAAACGCGCGAGCGCTGGCGGATCGATCGGCGAGCTCCATGGCTGTGCTCCCGTAACAAAAGAGCCGGTGCTGGCACCGGCTCTTTGACTGTAACAGATTGGTGATCGCTTAGCGCGGCGGCATCCTAGAAAAGCGCGAGACCGCCCATACCCGGATGCCATTCCTTGCGAATTTGCTCCTCTACCGACAGACCGGACAGCGTAAACGGCGCATGGACCGTGCCCTTTGTCTTCTCGAATACGGCGCGGACCAAATGATCAATGGTCGCCTCTTCCCGAATGTGCCGTCGCTTCGTGCGACGTCGAGACAAGGTTACCTTGGCCATGCAAGACCTCCGATCTCCAGACGGTTTTTGGTTACGACCGCTTACCAGGGGGCGGCAGCTGCGTCAAACTGGCGCAGGAAGAAAAACCCATCTTGCGGCAAAAAAAAGGCGGCAAACGAGGGGGTCTGTTTACATATGGATACATTTTGAACATCCCCGCTTGCTCGCTAGCCGATAGGTGCGAAGGTGCCCTTCCATCGCTTAAGATGGCCCGCTACCAGCCGACAGCCGGGAGAGTGACTATGCAGTACGGCCTCTTTACGATGCCCTCGCACCCGCCGGAGCGCGGCCTCTTCGAGGGCCATCGGTGGGATCTGCAAACCTTGCGCTGGGCGGACGAGCTCGGCTTTACCGAGGCGTGGATCGGCGAGCACCACACGGCACCCTGGGAGCCGCACCCCTCGCCCGACCTGTTGATCGCGCAGGCGCTGATGGAGACTCGTCATATCCGGCTCGCCCCCGGCGGTTTTTTGCTGCCCTATCACCACCCGGCCGAGCTCGCCAACCGCGTCGCCATGCTCGATCACATGGCTCAAGGCCGGCTCAATTTCGGCGTCGCGGCGAGCGGCCTGCCGAGCGACTGGGCGATGTTCAACGTCGACGGCAATTCGGGGCAACACCGTGAGATGACGCGCGAGGCGCTCGACATCATCCTCAAGCTGTGGACCGCGGAGGAACCGTTCGACTACGCCGGCAAATACTGGAAGGTGACCAAGACCGACCTGATGCTGCGCACCTTGCGGCCGCACATCCGGCCGTTGCAGAAGCCCTACCCGCCGATCGGCGTCGCCGGCGTCAGCAAGGGCTCAGAGACCTTGAAGCTCGCCGGCGAGCACGGGTTTTTGCCGATGAGCCTCAACCTGAACCCCGGCTACGTCGCGAGCCACTGGGAGTCGGTCGAGGAAGGAGCGCGGCGCACCGGGCGTACGCCGCGACGGGCCGATTGGCGCCTGGTGCGAGAGATCTTCGTTGCCGACAGCGACGCCGCGGCGTGGCGCCTATCCGTCGAGGGAATGATGGGGCGGATGATGCGCGAATATTTCCTGCCGCTGCTGACCGATGTCGGGGTCATTCAATTCCTGAAGCACGATCCGGAGGTCGCCGACGGCGATGTCACGCCTGAATATTGCGCCCGGCACAATTGGCTGATCGGCTCGCCGGCGACCGTCGTCGAGAAGATCGAGCGGATGTATGACGAGGTCGGCGGGTTCGGTGCGATTCTCCTGTTCTGCTTCGACTACAGCGAAAACCCCGACGCCTGGCACCAATCGATGCGCCTACTGGCAGAAGAGGTGATGCCCAAAGTGGCGCATCTTATCCCGAAAAATTAACCCTTCAGCGCGTATCCTCGGTACCACCTGCGCTAAAGCGTTGTCTTCTTGGGGAGCACCGGTCTAAGAAGGGATAGCCGCCCATGCCATATCGAGGCACGGATCGAGCCACAGCGTCGGCACGGTTGCGCGCCCGGCAGGGATGAGGCAAGCTGTCGCAGGTCGAGGCGGTTATGCAGGAAGCATATGGCGGATCGGGCGAAAACGAAGGTGATGGGCAGACCCGAGGACACATATAAGGTGGTGCCGATGACCCGGCGAGCCCGCGCGGGGAAGTGTACGCGACGGTAAGAATAAGAGAACCGATCGGGTGCCGACCCGCTCGCCAGGAGGAGCCTAGTGCAGCCTACGGACATCAGTAATCCGGACTATTTTCATAAGGTTGTCGATTGCCAATGGGCCTGCCCGGCGCATACGCCGGTGCCGGAATACATCCGGCTGATCGCCGACCGCCGCTACACCGACGCCTACATGGTAAACTGGTACTCGAACATCTTCCCGGGAATCCTCGGACGCACCTGCGACCGGCCTTGCGAGCCCGCCTGCCGGCGCAGCCGGGTCGAAGATGAGCCAGTGGCGATCTGCCGGCTGAAGCGCGTCGCGGCTGACAACAAGGGCGACATCCGCCCTTATCTCCCACAGATCCCGCGCGAGAAGAACGGCAAGCGCATCGCCCTCGTCGGCGCCGGGCCCGCTTCGTTGACCGTCGCCCGCGATCTGATGCCGCTAGGGTATCACTGCGTGCTGTTCGACGGCGACACCAAGGGCGGCGGGATGATGCGAACCCAGATTCCGCGATTCCGCCTGCCCGAAACCGTCACTGACGAGGAGGTCGAGCTGATTCTCGACATGGGCGTGGAAACCCGTTTCGGAGAATTCGTCGGCAGCCTGAAGGCGCTGCTGACCCACGATTGGGATGCGGTCTTCGTCGGCTGCGGCGCACCGCGCGGACGCGATCTCGACATTCCGGGCCGTGAGGTGGCGGCCGGCCACATTCATATCGGCATCGACTGGCTCTCCAGCGTCTCCTTCGGCCATATCGACAAGATCGGCCGCCGCGTCATCGTGCTCGGCGGTGGCAACACGGCGATGGATTGCTGCCGCTCCTCGCGCCGGCTCGGCGGCGAGGAAGTCACAGTCGTCGTGCGCAGCGGCTTCGAGGAGATGAAGGCCTCGGCCTGGGAGAAAGAGGATGCGATGCACGAAGGCATCCCGATCCTCAACTGGCTGGTGCCCAAGGAATTCACCCACGAATGGGGCCAACTGACTGGCGTACTGTTCGAGAAGGTCAAGGCCGAATACGACGCGCGCGGCCGCCGCAATCTCGTTCCCAGCGGTGAGCCCGACGTTCACATTCCGTGCGACGACGTCTTGATCGCGGTAGGACAGGAGAACGCCTTTCCGTGGATCGAGCGCGACATCGGCATCGAATTCGATCGCTGGGGCATGCCCAAGGTCGATCCCAAGACGATGCGATCGACCCTGCCGAATGTTTTCTTCGGCGGCGACGCCGCGTTCGGGCCGAAGAACATCATCTGGGCCGTTGCGCACGGCCACGACGCCGCGATCTCGATCGACAAATTGTGCCACGGCGAGGACGTAAACGAGCGGCCGCCGCCCGGGGTGACCCTGGTCAGCCAAAAGATGGGCATCCACGAGTGGAGCTACGACAACGACATTTCGAACGATTTGCGCTACCGTGTGCCGCTCCGGGATACCGCAGTCGCCCTCAAAGATATCAAGGTCGAGGTCGAGCTTGGTTACGACGAGAAGCTCGCCTTTCTCGAGGCCGAGCGCTGCCTCAATTGCGACGTGCAGACCGTGTTCACCGGCTCGCTGTGCATCGAGTGCGATGCCTGCGTCGACATCTGCCCGATGGACTGCATCACCTTCACCGAAAACGGCAGCGAGGAGGACTTGCGCGGGCGGCTGATGGCCCCCGCCCTCACCCTCGATCAGGACCTCTATATCGGCGATTCGCTGAAGACCGGGCGCATCATGGTCAAGGATGAGGATGTCTGCCTGCATTGCGGCCTGTGTGCCGAGCGCTGCCCGACCGGGGCGTGGGACATGCGCAAATTCCTTCTCGATATGACGATGGCGGGACCCGCATGCCGCAGCCGATGACCGTCTTTCACGAGCTCTGAGCCGATGGCATCACAGTTGAACCTCAAGCGTGCCGCGATCCAAAGCGTCAATAACTTCGTCGTCAAATTCGCCAACGTCAACGGATCGGGCTCGGCGAGCGCCAATGCGCTGTTCGCCAAGTCGATCCTGCGGATGGGAATCCCGGCGAGCTCGCGCAACATCTTCCCGTCGAACATTCAGGGCCTGCCGACCTGGTACGAGGTGCGGATCAGCGAGAGCGGCCATCTCGGGCGGCGCGGCGGCGTTGACATGATGGTCGCGATGAACCCGGAGACCTGGGACGAGGACCTCGGCGAAATCGAGCCCGGCGGCTACCTGTTCTACGATGCGACCAAACCGCTGCCGCCATCCAAGTTTCGCGACGACATCAACATCATCGGCGCGCCGCTGACGGCGATCTGCAACAGCGAATATACCGAGGCCCGACAGCGCCAGCTGTTCAAGAACATCATCTATCTCGGCGCGCTCTCGGCTTTGCTCGACATCGATGTTGTGGCGATCGAAAAGCTGATCGGCGAGCAGTTCCGCGGCAAGGACACCTTGATCAAGCCCAATCTTCACGCATTGCAGCTCGGCCGCGACTGGGCGCGCGCCGAGCACGAGTGCCCGATCGGGCTACGCCTCGAGCGCTCCGACAAGGTCGGCGACCGCATCTTTATGAACGGCAACGACGCCGCCGCGTTGGGCTGCGTCTTTGGCGGGGCGACCGTCGCCGCCTGGTATCCGATCACCCCCTCCTCCTCACTCGCCGAGGCGTTCGCCACACATTGCAACCGCTATCGCCGCGACCCCGAGACCAAGAAGAAGCGCTATGCGATCATCCAAGCCGAGGACGAGCTGGCCTCGATCGGCATCGTCATCGGTGCCGCCTGGAACGGTGCACGGGCTTTCACCGCGACTGCGGGCCCGGGCATCTCGCTGATGCAAGAATTCATCGGGCTCGCCTATTTTGCCGAGATCCCGGCGGTCATTTTCGACGTCCAGCGCGGCAGCCCGTCGACCGGCATGCCGACCCGCACCCAGCAAGCCGATATCCTCAGCGCCGCCTACGCCTCGCACGGTGACACCAAGCACGTGTTGCTGTTCCCTGAGGATCCGCGCGAGAGCTTCGCCTTTGCCGCCGAGGCGCTCGATCTCGCCGATCGGTTGCAGACCCCGGTCTTTGTCATGCTCGATCTCGACATCGGCATGAACGACTGGCTCGTCGAGCCGCTCGAGTGGAACGAAGGCCGGCACTACGACCGCGGCAAGGTCATGACTGCGGAGATGCTGGACGCAGGAACCGAATTCGGCCGCTATCTCGACGTCGACGGCGACGGCATCCCTTTTCGCACTCTTCCCGGGACCCACCCTACGCGCGGCTCCTTCTTTACTCGCGGCACCAGCAAAGACCGCTACGCGCGCTATTCCGAGGAAGGCCCTGATTACGTCGAGAACATGCAACGTCTCTTGCACAAGTTCGAGACCGCCAAACGGCTGGTGCCGCGGCCTGTCAAGCGCGCGGCGCGCGAGCCGACCCGCTTCGGAGCGCTGTATTTCGGTTCGACCGCCGCGGCGATGTCAGAGGCGCTCGAGGCGCTCGAGGATCGCGGCATCCATATCGACACGATGCGCATCCGCGCCTTCCCGTTCCACGACGACGTGCTCGATTTCGTCGCCGGCCACGATACGATCTTCGTGGTCGAGCAAAACCGCGACGCACAGCTGCGCACCTTGCTGATCAGCGAAGGCGATCTCGATCCGGCCCGGCTTGTCCCGATCCTCCATTACGACGGCACGCCAATCACCGCGCGCTTCATCGTCAAGGCGATCGCCGACATGCTCGCCGTCGTCACCCTCGCCCCGCTAAAGAAGGCGCTGCCGTGACCGCCATGAGGTCCGCATGACCTATATCACCAAGCCCCGGCTGCATCACCCGAAGCTCCCGACGAATGCACTCGGCTATACGCGGCGCGATTACGAGGGGGCGGTGTCGACCCTGTGCGCCGGCTGCGGCCACGACTCGATCAGTGCCGCGATCATCCAGGCCTGCTTCGAGCTCGATCTCGAGCCGCACAAGATCGCCAAGCTCTCCGGCATCGGCTGCTCGTCGAAGACGCCGACCTATTTCCTCGGCAAGTCGCACGGCTTCAACAGCGTGCACGGCCGCATGCCGTCGGTCTTGACCGGCGCCAACCTCGCCAATCGCGAGCTGATCTATCTCGGCATTTCCGGCGACGGCGACTCGGCCTCGATCGGTCTCGGCCAGTTCGCGCACTGCATCCGCCGCGCCGTCAACATGGTCTACATCGTCGAGAACAACGGCGTCTACGGTCTGACCAAGGGGCAGTTCTCGGCCACCGCCGACAAAGGTTCGAAGGCCCGGCGCGGGGCCGTCAACACCGACTCGCCGATCGACCTCGTCGCCCTCGCCCTGCAGCTCGGCGCCTCGTTCGTGGCGCGCAGCTTCTCCGGCGACAAGGCGCAGCTGGTGCCGCTGATCAAGGGTGCCATCGAGCACCGGGGAGCCGCCTTCATCGACGTTGTCTCGCCCTGTGTGGCCTTCAACAACAACCCGGAATCGACCAAGAGCTTCGACTACGTCCGCGCTCACAACGAGGCGGTCAACCGGCTCGATGTCATAATCGGCCGCGACGAGATCACCGCCGATTACGCGCCGGGCACGGTCGAGACCGTCGTTCAGCACGACGGCTCGAAATTGCGGCTGAGGAAGCTCGCCCTTGATTACGATCCCTGTGACCGGATCTCGGCGCTGACCTATCTGCAGCAGCGCCACGCGGTGGGCGAGGTCGTCACCGGGCTGTTGTTTGTCGAACCCGATCCCGGCGACCTCCACGAATTCCTCGACACTGTCGAGACCCCGCTCAACCGCCTCGGCGAGGCCGAGCTCTGCCCCGGTCCCGAAATCCTCGCCCGCTTCAACGCCGCCCACCGCTAGCCCGCGCCTCTCAATCAGGCTGAGGTTTTGACTCGCTTTCTCCCTGGTGCTCAGGGAGGACCAGGGAGAAAATCGCATCGGAGCCCAGCTCCTCTCCCAAAACCTCCAATTTATCATATGCTTACGACTCTCTTCGGGCGCTTGCTTGACGCTATTGCAGGGAGGGTTTGACAATTTCTTGACGGTTCGTTCCGGGAAGCCATGCGGTGCCGCGCCTGATTATTGCAAAATAAGTACGTTGTGATAGTAGCAAAAATATCGCAGGTTGTCAAGGCCGGCCAGTTTACCGGCGCGCCTTCCATTCGAGCTCCGCGACCAGCGCGCGCAGCTGCGCGTTGCCTGGATCGAGGACGAGCAGCTCGCGGGCGTGCCCGAGTGCGGCGGCAAAGTCCCCCTGGTCGCGCGCGATCGACACGAGCGCCATCAGGACGTCGTGATCCGCCGGATGTTGCTGGTGTGCTTGTTCCAGGATGGCCGACGCCTCTGGCACCTTACCGCTCGAATTCAGCGCCACGGCATAGACATAAGCGTAGCGCGCATTGTCGGGCATCAGCTCGTGCGCTCGGCGGAAGAGATCGAGTGCGGCGGGGTAATCGTGCTTGCGCACCCGGTAGAGACCGAGGGCGTACCGGACATCGGCATTGTCGGGCGCGATGGCAATCGCCCTCTTCAAGAGTTCCGCCCCCTCGTCGTCCATGCCGCGTGCCCGGTCGAGATCGGCCAGGTTGACCAGGGCCGGGACGAAATTGGGGTCGAGGCGCAAGGCCGTGCGGTATTCCTTTTCCGCCTCGGGCAACTCCCGGCGCCGCAGATCCAATAGCCCGAGATTGAGGTGAGCCTCCGGCCGGTCGGCGTCGACCATCTCGGCGGCGACGAGCTCCGCAGTGGCCTTGACGAGAGCGGTCTGCTGCTCCGGCGTCAGCGCCAAGAGATCGGTCCCGGCCAAGGCCCTTGCTGCTGCGATGCGCACGGCGCGAACCGGATCGCCGAGCAGAGGTGCGGTCGCGTAAACAAAGCTAGGTGGCGGAATGCCGGGCAAGGCGCGCGGCGCCGCTGCCCTGACGAGCGGGTCGGGATCGCCGAGTGCCGCGTTGATCGCCGGCTCCGAGGCAGGCGAGGCATAGGGTGCCAGCAAGGGCAGAGCGCTCGCCCGCGCGATCGCCGGCTGGCTGCGATCGAGGATCAGCCGATCGAGCTGCTGCTCGGCGTCGGCGGCTCCGACCCGCCCGGCACGGAGTGCCGTGCCGTAATGCGGGGTGGTCTGCCGTCCACCGGGATACCAGCCGGCGACGGTCTCGGCGGCCCATTGGGCGGGCCGATCGGCATGGCATTGGGTGCAGGCGTTCGGCGTGCCGAGCGACACGGTCAAGTCGGGACGCGGAACCCGGAGGCTGTGATCGCGCCTGATATCGACGACCATGTAATTCTTGGTCGGCATATGGCAGCTGACGCATTGCGCACCGGCGCTGCTGGGCCGGTGGTGATGGTGCTCCGCCACATCGAATTTTTCGGGCAAGTGACATTGCGCGCAGAGCGCATTGCCCTCGGCGCGCAGCTTCGCGCTGTGCGGGTCGTGACAATTCAAGCAGGCGACCCCGGCGGCATGCATGCGGCTCTGCAGGAACGAGCCGTATTCGTAGACCTCGCCGTCGATCTGCCCGTCGGCGTGATAGAGGCCGGGTTCGAGCAGCGCCGGCAAATAGCCGTCGAGGAACGGCCCGCCCGGCACCGGGTTCTTGGCGATCACTTTGCGGCGCGAGTGACAGGCCGCACAGGTCTCGAGTTCGGTCGACACCAGCTTCTCGGTGCGCCGGACGATGCCCGTCTCCGGGTTCATCTCCCAATGGCCGGCGTCGGTCGGCTTCAGCCAATTTGTCAGAGCCATCCGGGAAGCGTCGGCCGCGCCAAATTTCGCCGTCGGCGAGTTGGCCCAGGCGACGTGGTGCGAACCGGGGCCGTGGCAGGCCTCGCAGGCCACGTCAAGATCGGTCCAGCTTGTTGCATAGGTGTTGGCGGCGAGGTCGTAGTTCTTTTTCAGATCGGTGGAGTGGCAATTGGCGCATTGGTAATTCCAAGTCTGATCGCGGCCAGTCCAGTGCACCGGGTCGCCGGGTTTGAGCTTCTGGTCGGGATAAAGCGGAAACCAGCGCTGGCCTCCCTGCTCCTTTGGCCGACTGTCCCAGGCGATGCCGAGCGCCTGCAACCGTCCGCCTGGAAACGCGATCAGGTATTGCTGCAGCGGATAAACACCAAAGGTGTAGACGATCTCGTAATCGTGCAGCCCGCCGTCCGGCCCCTCGGTACGCACCAGGAATTTGTCGCCCGCGCGCGAGAAGGTGGTGGTAACGCCGGAGTGCTCCAGCTTTGTGTCGGCAAAGTCGCCGAGCACCGTCGCCGCGGTCGCGGGCTGCATGGCAAGCGCATGGTGCGAGCCCTTCCAGAGCTTGGCCTCGGCCGCATGGCACCCCGAACAGACTTCGCCGCCAACGTAGCTCGCCGGCTCATCTGCATGGGCGTCCGATCCGATGGAGGCCGCGGCCAGGGCGATCAAGACAATCGCCGCCGTACGCCGCGAGGACTTGGTCATCTCCGCCAATGTCACGAGGCGACAACCTTGCCGTTCCAGCGATTTCACAACTCGGCTAATTGCTGCCCTTCTGCCGCATCAGCATTTCCATGGCCTCGTTGACCGAGAAGCTGCCGGGCTTCTGCCGCGGCGGGAACTCCCGGAACGATTGCAGGTGCTGCGCCACGATCGCCTGCGCCGGAACCAGGACAAACAGGTGCTCGATGAACCATCTGTCGTAGTCGCCCGCCTCTTCTTCCGCCCGCTCGAACGGGTCGGACCGCAGGTTGAAGAGTTTCGGCGCACGCAGCGGGACAAGGGGCTGCATCCACACCTCCAACCCGTGCGCCTTCTGTTCCATGAACACCGCCTTGTACTGGTCATAGCGCAGCCCGGCGAGGTTGCCGTCGTCGGTCCAATAGAAGAATTCGCGGCGCTTGTCGGGGCCTTTACCGGCGAAGAGCTCGCGCTGGTCGTAGCCGTCGAGGTGCACCTTGAAGCTCCTGCCGCCGGCATCGTAGCCCTGCAGCAGCTTCTCCTTGATGTCCGGGGTGCCAGCCGCCGCCGTCAGGCTGGGCACCCAGTCCTCCGCCGAGACGATGTCGTTGATCTCGCTATGCGGCGGCACCAGACTGGGCCAGCGCACTATCGCCGGCACGCGATAGCCGCCCTCCCAATTGGTGTTCTTCTCGCTGCGGAAGGGTGTGGTGCCGCCGTCGGGCCAGGTGAATGTCTCGGCACCGTTGTCGGTCGTGTAGATTACGATCGTGTTGTTGGCGATGCCGAGATCGTCGAGCTTCTTGAGGAGCTGGCCGACCTGGCCGTCATGCTCCACCATGCCGTCGGGATAGAGGCCGAGCCCGGTCTTGCCCTGAGATTCGGGCTTGAGGCGGGTCCAGATGTGCATGCGGGTCGAATTGAACCACGCGAAGAACGGCTTTTTCTCCTGGTTCGCGCGGTCGATGAAGTCGAGTGTGGCCTTCAGAAACTCCTCATCGGCCGTCTCCATGCGTTTCTTGGTGAGCGGGCCAGTGTCGTCGCAACTCTGCTTGCCCCACTTCCCAAACCGAGGATCTTCGCCGGGGGTCTCGGTGATCGTCGCAGTGCATCTGAGAACGCCGCGCGGGCCAAAGCGTAGCCTGAACTCGATATTCTTGGGGTAATCGGGATGCTCCGGCTCGTCCTCGGCGTTGAGGTGGTAAAGGTTGCCGAAGAACACGTCGAACCCGTGCACGGTCGGCAGGAACTCGTTGCGGTCGCCCAAATGGTTCTTGCCGAATTGCCCGGTCATATAGCCGAGCGGCTTGAGCAGATCGGCGAGCGTGGGGTCCTTTTCCGACAGCCCTTCTTTCGCCCCGGGCAGTCCGACTTTGAGCAGGCCGGTGCGCATCGGGCTCTGGCCGGTGATAAACGCGGCCCGGCCGGCGGTGCAGGATTGCTGGCCGTAATAGTCGGTCAGGATCGCCCCTTCATTGGCGATGCGATCAATGTTGGGCGTGCGGTAGCCCATCTGTCCGCGGTTGTAGGCGCTGATGTTCCAATAGCCGATGTCGTCGCCCATGATGACGAGTATGTTCGGTGGTTGCTGCTGTGCGACCACGGCCAACGGCGACAATATGCCCGCAAGCGCGGCCGAGACAAAGATCAGGGCGCGACATAGCGCGCCTATGGGAACGAACGCTTTCATTGAATCCTCATCAGTGACCTATCGGCGTCATTCCGTATTTCCACTTCAGTACGGGTAAGGATAGGGGCCATAGGGCGGCGGGTAATAGCCTGGGTATCCGTAGGGTCGGTAGTACGGCGCGGCAGCGGCGCCATACCAATAGGCTCGTCGCGCCGCGCGCCGGGCTACGCCGGCGAACGACAGTGGCGTGAGCGGCATGCCGATGATGTCGACAAACACTGCGGCTGGGCCGTCCGCGCCTGCCAGGTCGCCCTCCAGCACGTGGACATCGAAGGTCAGCCTGTCGCCTTCGAGATGCGGGGTCCGCAGCTCGACAACGACATCGCGGGCCGAAAGGCCATCCTTGCTGAGCACTGATACAGTGGCATTCGGGGCGTCTTTGGCGAAATCGCCAGTGATCCATTCATCCAGCAACGCCTCGGTCGGCAGGTGCCCTGCGGCTCTCACCGGCCGGTCGGCGAACACAATCGAGGTTGGGCTGACGCCGGCCAATGTCAGAGTCTGGCCTTGCAGCGTGGCGCCGCGTGCGTTCATGACGAACAGCGAGGGCACCATGTCGACCTTGACCGACGACTTGACCGCCGGAGGTGCCGCCGTCGCGGTTGGGGTCGGGCTTTGGGCGTATGCCGATACTGGTGCACAAAGCAGGGCCGGAATTATCATCATCGCCTGAAAAAGGGGGGAATAGACCCTCATGGTTGATCTCCGGTCAGCGTCGTTGTCGTTAGAACGGCAAGCTGTCCATCGCAGCAATCGGATTTTGCGCAGCAACGGCGAGGTCCTGAGGGGATTGTTGAGCAAGAGCCGACGGCCGCAAAATCGCAGCGGTGAACGCCACGACCGACACAATACCGATGAACAAATTGATCCCGGTCGCCTTCCCGTTGAACGCTGGATCCCGCCGCTACTGTGGTTCACTAAGTTGTCTGGCTAGAACTCCCGCGGGGCTACAGGGCCTGGGGCGGACCCTGGTCGGTCAACATCTTGACGTAGGCCGGGCCCAGCGGCGGCACCAGCGTCCGCACAAAGAAGGTAGCGCCGCCGGCAGTGCCGACCAGCCAGCTGCCTCCCCACAAGACCTCGAGATAGGTCTGCGTCCCCGGTGCGAGCTGGACCACGTCCTTCTGGAGAGGCTGGCCAGCGGTCAGACCGTAGCTCTGTACAGTGAAGGCATAAGTGCCGGGCGGGTAATCGTGGTAGAAGGCGACACCCGGCACGCTCCGGCCCACTTGCTGGCCGTTCGCATAAATGATCGGATCGCCGAATTGTTCCTGCGGGTCCTTGGTTCGGACGAACCACACCCGCGCTACCCCCGGTGCCGGCGCCGCAACCGGGGCGTAGGATTGGAGCCCGCTCCCAGGGGGCGCGCAGGAAGGGAGCGGCAGGAGGCAGAGCCCCAGCAACGCCGCACCGATGAGATGGTGTTTTCTGATCATCATGCTTTTCCTCCAGAGATGGTGCGGCACAGCGAAAACAGTCGGCGACTGGAACCTCATCCGTTTTCTCCTGGCTACTCCGCCGCTGCGGCGGCGGGCCGGGTCAGCTCCAGGGCGCGTTGTGCGACAGCGGCGCTGGAGGGTTCGCCGTCGCCGGCGATCTGGACCGTCGGGTAGGCGAATTTGATGCCATTGGCATCGAACGCCTTTTTGATCAATGCCAGGGCCTTGCGCCGGATGACGAACTGCTCGCCCGGCAAGGTCATCATCTTCATGCGGATCTGCACCGCGAAATCGCCAAGCGCGTCGACCCCCTGCATCTTCAAAGGCTCGATGATCAGCGGCGCGAATTCTTCATCCTTTTGCAGATCCAGCCCGATCTGCTTGATCAGCTTGCGGGCGCGCTCAATGTCGCTGTCATAGGTGATGCCGACCATCAGCTTATCGATGACCCAGTCGCGGCTCTGGTTCTGGACCGCGCCCAACAAGCCGAACGGCACCGTGTAGAGCGGGCCGCGGTGATGCCGCAGCTTGACCGAGCGAATGCTGAAGCCTTCGACGGTCCCCTTGTAGTTGCCGCTCTGGATGTATTCGCCGACGCGAAAGGCGTCGTCGAGCAGGTAGAACATGCCGGCGACGATGTCGCGGACAAAATTCTGACAACCAAAGCCGATCGCGACCCCAACGACGCTCAAACCGGCGATCAGCGGGCCGATCTCGACACCCATTTCCGCCAGCGCCATCAGCGCGGTGACGGCGATGACGACGACGAACAGGATATTGCGGAAAATCGGCAGCAGCGTGCGCATCCGCGCCCGCCGCCGCGCCTCGTCAGTATTCGGCTGCCCCAGATCGGCAGCTTCAACGAGCTTGCGATCGATCACCGTCTTTGTCGCCTGCCACAGCAGGTCGGCGACGAGGAGGATGATGACGGCGCTCAACGCGCCGTGGACGAAGCGGGCGAACAGCGTGTCTTGCCCGGCGAGGTGCACGAGGTCGATACCCCAGCCCCAGGCGAGGACCGCTGCGGCACCGATGATCAACACCGCCCGCAAACCGCGCTCGAGGCTTACCTCGATGACGCTTGGCGGACCATCCCCAACCTGCGGCGAACCGGGCGGCTGCAGCAGGTGCTCCACCGCGCGCCGAATCACTCTGTTGGACAGCGGCAGGGTGATGATGACCAGAACGAGCCAGAAGCCCGGCATGGCTCCCACAAGCCAGAGCACCCACAACAGCACGGTGCCGACCGACAGCAGCGCGTTCTGTGCGCCCCGGCCGAGACGAAGCCTCCGGGGTGCCGGCGCTTCGGTTTCCCGATCCGGCGCAACCGGCCGGCGCCACACGGATTCGAGCGCAATGGCGAGGAGACCGAGGCCAAGCACATAGGCGACGAGGTGGCGCTCCTCCATCGAAAAGCCGAGGGTGCTCAGCAGGCTGAGCGTTACCCAACCAAAGGCCAACCAGGCGACGAACGCGGTGAGCCGTCGGCACCAGAACCGCGCGGCCAAATTATCCGCCGGAACGATGCGGAAGGGCTCGTCATTGGGTGCGAGCAGAAAATGGCCGACGACCACTGCGATTCGGGTGACGAGCACAGCGACGAGATAGCCGAGCAGCATTTGGCGCAGGAGCGGCGGCCAATCGAACGCGAAGAATGGGCCGACGCTGCCGAGGGCGAAGGCCACGATCGCGACGAAGCTAAAGGCGAAACGCGCTGCGACGAGGAGCAGCCGGTCGTGCACAGTCTCCATTGGGAGACCGACGATGCGCTCTCGTGTCTTTTGCGTCGCCTTGCGAAACAGCCACTCGACGCCAAAGCCGAGAGCCGCAAAAACGAGGACGAGCACCACGACGGTCCCCTGACGTGGGATGTCTGCCCGGACGAGGCCGTAGGCTCGCTCGAACTGGTTGGGCAAATCGGGGAGTGCGCTCGCCAGGGCAGCAAAATGCTCGCGGGTCGCGACGATGCGCGCATCGACGTATTGCGAGATCGTCTGTTCCTCGGGGGCCGGTTTCTGGGAGGCCTGGGCCGCATGTTGCTGTTCCAGCCACCTCTGGACCTTCGGATCGGCGAGCAATGCCATGAACTCGGCGATCTCCGGCGGTGCCGCCGCCTCTCCGCTCGCCGACGATGCCCCGCCAGATCCCTTATTCGCCGCCGCAGCCCCCGTCAGCAGGGTGGCCGATACGATGATCGCCGCAACGCACGTCCTCATCGCCCGCGTCGATGCAGATGGTCGTTCAGCCACGGAGATCATCGTTGTCACGGCCCCAAGTTTCCCGTGACCGTATTTCGCCATTTCGATCTCCCTGCGTACGGCGCCCCTACGGACTTGCGCTCGATCTTACGAGAGAACCGTGCCGCAGGCGATCCGCCGCTCACTGCTCCAGCTGCACCTCGACGGTGCCGGCGCGCACCGCGGCCTTCAGTGCTGCGTGGTCGCGCTCGGCTTGGTCGGCATAGGCGAGCGCGAATTTGCCCATTGCCTCGTCGAACTGAGCGCTCTTCTTCCCGAGATAGCCGCTGATCGCCCAGGGGTCGCCCGCCTTGGCATGCGCGCGTGCCAGGACCCAGCCGCAGGCTTGGCCGTAGATCGAGAGCATCTCGGCGTCATAGGTCTCGACCAGCGGCGAGAGCTTCACGTCGCGCAGCTGGCGGATGTAGAAATGCCGGCCCTCGGGACCGATGACCCAGCCGAGGAACAAATCGGAGGCCGGCTGCATCAGCCGCTGGCCCTCCACCACCCGCTGGCCGTGGTGCGGGTAGGCGCTCTTTCCGGCATATGCTTCCAGCACGGAGGCGTTGGCCTGCTTGACCTGCAGAAAGAGCGGGCTGTCGGCGACCGACATCATCAGAACCACCATGCACAGGGTCCCGACGCTGCCGATGCCGACCACCTTGATCGCTGCGTCGACCAGCCGGTAGCGGTCGAGCAAAACGCGCCGATCCTCGGCCAGCGTTTCGCGGTATTTCGCGAGCGCCTCCCGGAGCATGTCCATGTCGAAGGCGGCACGCGACTGCTCGCCATGAAAAAGGGTCGGCGGGGTGTCGTGGATCCGGGGCTGCCCGACGGTCTGGTCGACCAACTTTGGGAACACCAGCTCCGAACTGCTGGTCGCCGTCGCCTTGGCAATCCGCTTGCTCAACACTGCCTTGCGGTCCTGCGGCAGCATCGCCAGAAAGTCGCTGTCGTCGAGCCGGGCGTACCAGACGTCGAGCACGTCCATGGCGGCAAAGTCGCGCATTTTCCGGCGGTAGCTGCGGGCGCAGGCGACCGCCGCATCGCGGCCGTTCGCATCGGAGAGCCCGTTGGCGCGAGCGGCGAGCAAAAACGAGGCGACCAGTCGCTTGACGTCCCACTCCCACGGCGCCGGCAAGGTTTCGTCGAGGTCGTTAATATCGAAGAGGAGCCGACGCTCCGGCGTGGCAAAGCCGCCGAAATTCATCAGGTGGCTGTCGCCGCACACCTGGACATGGATGCCGCTGACCGGAGTGCGGGCCAGATCAGCGGCCATGACGCCCGCCGACCCCCGGTAAAAGGTGAATGGGGATTGCAACATGCGGCCATAGCGCAGCGGCACCAGATCCGGTTGCCGAGCCGCATCGGCGGCCTGGAGAATGCCGATCGGGTCGGCTCGCTCCGCAGGTGCCTGCCAGGCGGCATGCGCGTCGCGGGGCGCAGTGTCGCGCAGCCTCTTACCGTGAACTCTTCGGTCCGCGGGCTTGATTAGCGACGGGTATTGTTCCGTTGTAGCAGTGGAGGCTGTCATGATTTCCTCCTTCTCTAGCCTTCCGGATCAGAGAGAAACGTTTCAAGGGAGTGGCGGCGCGCTGCCAGGGTGAGCTGACAGCGCCGGCATTCGTCAGTCTCTTTACCTAGCGGCGGTCAGCCGCCGCCCGCTCCGACGGTCTTCGACGTCTTTATCGGATCGTAAGGCAACGGGTTTTTCGGATTTTGCAGATTCGGGATCATGTCGTTCGAGGCGCCGCCCGGGAAGCGCTCGATGTTCGGATACTTGACGATCGACTGGTTGAACTCCGAGAGGGGAATGTCGATCAACGAGAGGGCCCAACCATTGTCCATGCCCGCGTAGCGGCCCGGGGAGGAAGGCGGGTTGCGGGTCGAGACCGCGCCATTGAACATCATGTCGTATTTCTCGTAGGGGTCCATGGTCAGGTTGTAGATCGAAGGGACGGCACCCATGCTCAGCGTCGGGCCCATCCAGGTGTCTTTCGAAGAATAGAGCGCCTTCCACGCTATCTTGATGTCGGGCGCATCCGGGTCGAGAGTGACGTCAGCGCGGACGCCAGAGAAGTTCTCGCCATCGATATAGATCCAGCCGTTTCGAGCCGAATGCTTGGCTTTGCCCGTCACGTAGACCGAGTTGTCGATGCCGTCGAAGTAGATCGGCTTGCCGTTGTTGTCCATCATCTCGCCCTTGGACGGCGCCTTGAGGCCGACCATCGTGGCGGTCGTCGGCCACACGTCCATATGCGACATCATCTCGTGCAGGACCTGCCCCGCCGGAATCCTTCCAGGCGCCCACATGATGCCCGGAACGCGCCAGCCGGCCTCGAACGGTGAACCCTTTTCGCCACGGTACGGATGTGTCCCGGCGTCCGGCCAGGCATCCTGCCACGCGCCATTGTCGGCGGTGAAGATGACAATCGTGTCGGGCGCTTCCGCGCGGATGACGTCCATGATCCGGCCGACGTTGTAGTCGAGCTCCAGCATCGAATCCGAGTAGTTGCCGAGGTGCGATTTGCCCGCGAACATCTTGTTCGGGCTGGTAGGCTGGTGCATCTTCATGAAATTGACGTCCATGAAGAACGGCTTGCTGTCCTTCGCGTGCTTCTTGATGTATTCGATCGCCGAATCGGTCTGCCGCATGTCGAAATCCGCCAGGTTTTCCAGCGTGATTACCCGGCCGTTATCGCCCTTGACCGCCGGCGCGCCCGCAGTACCTTCCCATTCGTAGAGGTTCACGACGCTGGTATAC